>ENA-UOOK01000250-UOOK01000250.1-fermentation-metagenome-genome-assembly--contig:-NODE-250-length-68505-cov-6.044310_pt1 | contig 68505 bp, 50 predicted proteins | sample MGYA00245777_ERZ724023 | MGnify/ENA primary metagenome ERZ724023 (study PRJEB28704, sample SAMN03018312) | fermentation metagenome | biome: anthropogenic terrestrial biome; feature: soil; material... | reverse complement strand
ACGGTCGCCCACGCCGACCGGCGCGAACAGGATCACGTCGTACTTGCCGCGCAGGCTCGCCTCCTCCGAGCTCGAGCCGAGCGCCTTGAGGTTTTCGCGCACGCGCGCCTGACCCTTCTCGAGCTTGCCAACCGCCTGCTCGTCCTCGGAGCTCTGCTGCTGCAGCCGGGAGATGGTCTCGGCGTGTCGCGCGATTTCCTCGAGTTGCTCGCGCGCGCGGACTTCGTCTACGCGCACACGATGCACTCCGCGCAGTACCTGCTGCCCTACTACCGCAGCGGGAAGATCGTCACCGACAGCCACGGCATCGCGCCGGAGGAGGCGCTGCTGCAGGGTGAGCCGCAGTCCGCGCGGCTGTTCGAGGAGTACGAGAAGGTGGCGCTCGAGCAGAGCGCGGCCGTCGTGGTCGTCATGGTCCACGTCGACCACGGCAAGACCTCCCTGCTCGACGCGATCCGCCACACGAACGTGACCTCCACCGAGGCCGGCGGCATCACGCAGCACATCGGTGCCTACCAGGTGAAGGTCGGGGGCCGCGACGTGACGTTCCTCGACACGCCGGGCCACGAGGCGTTCACCACGATGCGGATGCGCGGCGCGCAGGTGACGGATATCGCCATCCTGGTCGTCGCCGCCGACGACGGCGTCATGCCGCAGACCGTGGAGGCCATCAACCACGCGAAGGCCGCGAAGGTCTCCATCATCGTCGCCATCAACAAGATGGATAAGCCGGGTGCGAACCCGCAGATTGTGAAGGAGCAGCTCACGAAATACGGCATCGTGCCGGAGGAGTGGGGCGGCGACGTTCCCTGCATCCCCGTTTCCGCCGTGAAGAAAACCGGCATCAAGGAGCTGCTGGAAACCGTCCTCCTCGTGGCGGACATGAAAGATCTCAAGGCGAACCCGGACCGCGCCGCGAAAGGCACCGTCATCGAGGCGCGCCTCGACAAGGGGCGCGGCCCCATCGCGACCGTTCTGGTGCAGAACGGCACGCTCCATGTGGGCGACATCCTCGTGGCGGGCACCACGGTGGGCCGCGTGCGCGCCATGGCGAACGAGAACGGCCAGGAGATCCGGAAGGCCGGCCCGAGCGTCCCGGCGGAGATCACCGGACTGGACGACGTGCCCACGGGCGGCGACGTATTCAACGCCGTAACCGACGAGCGCCTCGCGCGCGAGCTGGTGCAGCAGCGCCGCAACGAGCGGAAAGAGGAAAAGTTCAACGCCCGCACCAAGGTGACGCTCGACAACCTTTTCGAGCAGATGCAGGAAAACGACATGAAGACGCTTTCGCTCGTCGTGAAAGCCGACGTGCAGGGCTCCGTGGAAGCCGTGTGCCAGTCCCTGGAAAAGCTGAGCAACGACGAGGTGCGCGTGAATATCATCCACAGCGGCGTCGGCGCCATCAACGAATCCGACGTCATGCTCGCGGCGGCGTCCAACGCCGTCGTCATCGGCTTTAACGTGCGGCCGGACAACGTGGCCGAGGAAAACGCGAAGCGCGACGGGGTGGACGTCCGCCTCTACCGCATCATCTACGAGTGCATCAACGAGATCGGCGCCGCGCTCAAGGGCATGCTTGCGCCGAAGACGCGCGAGGTGTCCCTCGGCAAGGCGGAGGTGCGGCAGGTTTACCGCATCAGCAGCGTGGGGACCATCGCGGGCGCCCACGTCACCGAGGGCAAGGTCAGCCGCGCGGCGCAGATCCGCGTGGTGCGCGACGGCGTCGTGGTCGCGGAGGACAGCATCGCCTCGCTCAAACGCTTCAAGGACGATGCCAAAGAGGTCCTTACCGGCTACGACTGCGGCATCGGCCTCTCGAAATTCAACGATATCAAGGAGGGCGACGTCCTGGAAGCCTTCACGACGGAGGAATACAGGGAGTAAGCGCCTTACAGGGGGAGGAGAAATCAATCAATGCCAAGCCATAGGATGGGCCGTATCACGGAGGACGTCAAGCGGGAGCTGACCGCCATCCTCCGCAAGGTGAAGGATCCGCGCGTGCAGGGGCTGATCAGCATCGTGGGCGTGGACGTGACGAGCGATCTTTCTTACTGCACCGTCTATATCAGCGCCATGGAGGGCATGGACCGCGCGAAGGAGGCAGTCAAGGGCCTGAAATCCGCCTCCGGGTTCATCCGGCACGAGCTGGGCGAGCGCCTGCCGCTCCGGAAGGTTCCGCAGCTCCTGTTCCGCCCCACCGATTCCATCGAACGGGGCGCGAACATCGAGCGCATCCTGAACGACCTGAAAGAGGAGCAGCGCGGCGAAGACGCCCCCTGAGCCGCAGCCGGCCGCGCGCTCTTCCCGCCCCCGCGGCGGGGAAAACGGATTGCCACAGCTCTGCGGAAAGGTGTCTGAATCGAAAGCATGAATGGCGTCATCGTGATAGACAAGCCCGCCGGCTTCACCTCGTTCGACGTGGTCGCGCTGATGCGCGGCCTGAGCCGCGAGCGGAAAGTCGGCCACACCGGCACGCTGGACCCCATGGCGACGGGCGTGCTGCCGCTGCTTCTGGGCTCCGCGACGCGCGCCCTGCCGTTCCTGCAAAACACCGGGAAGGAATACGAGGCCGGTTTCCGCCTCGGCGCCTCCACGGACACGCAGGACAGCACCGGCAAAACGCTCGCGGAAAGCGGCGCGCCCGTCCCGCGCGGCCGGGTGGAAGCCGCCCTGCCCCGTTTCCGGGGCGAGATCCTCCAGACGCCGCCGATGTACTCCGCCCTGAGCGTGAACGGCGAGCGCCTTTACGACCTCGCGCGGCGCGGCGTGGAAGTGGCGCGGGAGGCGCGCCCCGTGACGGTCTCCCGCCTGGAGCTGGCGGAGTACGACGAGGCCTCGCGTTCCGGCCGGCTGCGGATCGCCTGCTCCAAGGGCACGTACATCCGCACCATCTGCTCCGACCTCGGCGACGCGCTGGGCGTCGGCGGCGTGATGACGGCGCTGCGGCGCACCGCCGCAGCGGGCTTCTCGCTCGCTGACGCCGTCACGCTGGAGGAGGCGAAGGCCCTCGCGTCCGGGGGGAAGCTCGCGGAGCGGCTGCTCCCGGTGGAGTCGCTGTTCCCGGACGTGCCCACAGTGCGCGTCACCGCACCGCAGGCGGCGCGCTTTTGCAACGGCGGCGCGCTGGAACTCGCGCGCACGTCGCTCCGGGCGGCCGCGGCGGCGGAGGGCGGGCGCTACCGCGTCCTCTCCCCGGACGGCGTTTTCCTCGGGCTGGCGGAAGCGCGGCGGGGGGAACTGAAAATCCTGCGGCTTTTCCGCACAAAAATCCCATCTCAGGAGCGACAGACGTCTCATGGAAATTTATCGTGACCTTACGCCGGCCGGCCGCGAGTGCGCGGTCGCGCTCGGCATGTTCGACGGCCTGCACCTCGGCCACAGGAAGGTGATCTCCCTCGCGCTGGAGGGCGCCGCGCGCGGCCTCGCGCCGGCCGTGCTCACGTTCGCGGACAATCCGAAGCTCCGCGGGATCGACGGCGGCGCGCTTCTTTCGCAGAAAGAGAAGATCCGCCTGCTGCGGGAAATGGGCGTCGAGTTCCTCTACCTGCTCGACTTCGCGTCGGTGAAAAACATCTCGGCGGAAGATTTCGTCCGTTCGGTGCTGAAAAACGCCTGCATGGCGGAGGAAGCCTGCTGCGGTTTCAACTACACGTTCGGGCGCGGTGGAAAAGCGGGAAGCGGCGAGCTGCGGCGCCTCTGCGCGGCGTGCGGCATCGGCACCAAGAAACTCTTTCTCAACGGCATCGGCGTCAGCGTTGCGCCGGCCGTGCTCGCGGACGGCGAGCCGGTAAGCTCCACGCGCATCCGCGCGCTCATCCGCGCGGGGGACGTGGAGAAAGCCGCCCTCCTGCTCGGCCGCCCGTTCGGCTACGAGCTGCCCGTCGTGCCGGGACAGCACCTCGGCCGAAGGCTCGGCACCCCGACGCTGAACCAGCGGATCCCGCCGGAATCCGTGCTGCCGAAGTTCGGCGTCTACGCTTCGCTGGCCGAGGCGGAAGGCCGCTCCTTCTGCGGCGTCACGAACGTCGGCGTGCACCCCACGGTGGGCGTTTCCCGGGCTGCGCTCGCCGAAACGTGGATGCCCGAGTACGCCGGCCCGCCGCTTTACGGCCGGGAAACGCGCGTCAGCCTGCTGAAATTCCTGCGGCCGGAACGGAAATTCCCGAGCCTCGCCGCGCTTCAGGAGGAGATCCGGCGCAACGGGGCGCAGTCGCTGGCCTATTTCCGGGAGAAATTTCCCGATTCCGGCGCCCGATAATGATTTACAAACCGCACCCCCCTGTGGTATAGTATATTGTAACCCTTTGCGCGGTCCCGGGAGCATCCTCTGTTTCAGAGGCTTTCACCAACCCTCGTCTGCGCTTATGGGAATTTTGAAAAAAGGTGGAAAAAGCCATGCAGAAAGAAGAAAAAGGCGTTATTATCGAGAAGTACGCCCGCCACGAAGGCGACACCGGTTCCCCGGAAGTGCAGATCGCCGTCCTGACGGCGCGCATCAACACGCTTACCGAGCATCTGAAGATCCATAAGAGGGACCACCACAGCCGCCGCGGCCTTTATAAGATGATCGGCCAGCGCCGGAACCTTCTGAATTATCTTCAGAAGTCCGACATCGAGCGCTACCGCGCGATCATCGAAAAGCTGAACATCCGCAAGTAAGCGGCCGCCTGAGGCGGCGCGCACGCCGCGTTCCGGGCTTTTCCGAGAGCCGGAGGGCCTGTCCGGGCGCGGGCGCATGAGGTTTGCAGAGACAATCCTCCGTCACGCTTCCCGTGGCGGAGGATTGTTCCAGTATTTGTTTTCTGTTTTCCGGGGAGTGGACTCTCCCGGGCCCGAATCCGGGCAAAGGTCAAGGTTTCGGCGCCGCCTTTTTTGGAAAGGCGGCCGGGAGGCAGCGGGTCTTAGCAGTGAAACGAGCGCCTTTCGTACAAGACGCCGGTTTAATTGCTAAATCCGCCGCATCCCGAAGGACAAATTTTTTCAGAATACGGAGGAGTCAAAAGCAATGTTTGAAAACTACCGGGTATTCAAGACCGACTTCGCCGGCCGCCCCCTTACCGTTGAGACCGGCAAGATGGCGCAGCTCGCAAACGGCGAATGCCTCGTGCGCTACGGCGACACCGTCGTGCACGTGGCCGCCACCGCTTCGGACAAACCGCGCGACGGCGTGGATTTCTTCCCGCTTTCCGTCGACTACGAGGAGAAGCTCTATTCCGTGGGCAAGATCCCCGGCTCGTACCTCAAGCGCGAGGGGCGCCCGTCGGAAAAGGCCGTGCTCACTTCCCGCATGATCGACCGCCCGATCCGCCCGCTGTTCCCGAAAGACCTGCGCAACGACGTGACCGTCGTCTGCACCGTGATGAGCGTGGACCACGACTGCCCGCCCGAAATCGCGTCGATGGTAGGCGCCTCCATCGCGCTCTCCATCTCGGACATTCCGTGGAACGGCCCGATCTCCGGCACTTCCGTGGGTTATGTGGACGGCGAATACGTCATCAACCCCAATGCCGAGCAGCGCAAGAAATCCCGCATGGCCGTCACCGTGGCTTCCACCGATTCCCGCATCGTGATGATCGAGGCGGGCGCAGACGAGATCCCCGACGACGTGATGTACGGGGGCATCATGGCCGGCCACAAGGCGAACCAGGCCGTCATCGAGTTCATCAAGAATATCCAGAAGGATATCGGCAAACAGAAATTCGTCTACCCGAGCAACTCGCCCGATTGGGAGATGCTGAACACCATCCGGGACTTCGCGACGGACGACGTGCGCGACGCCCTCGACACCGACGACAAGAACGTGCGCGACGCCCGCCTGCTGCCCGTCTACCAGAAGGTCCACGAAAAATTCGACCCGATCTACCCCGACCAGGCCACGAAGATCGACGAATGCATGTATAAGACGCAGAGGCACGTCGTCCGCCGCTGGCTGCTCGACGAGCAGAAGCGCGTGGACGGCCGCAAGATGGACGAGATCCGCCCGCTGGCTGCGGAGGTGGGCCTTCTGCCCCGCGTGCACGGTTCCGGCATGTTCACCCGCGGCCAGACGCAGGTGCTCACCACCGTGACGCTCGGCTCCGTCGACGACGAGCAGACGTTCGACGGCATCGACGAAGAGGAGGCGAAGCGCTATATCCACCAGTACAACATGCCCTCCTATTCCACGGGCGACACGAGGCCGAGCCGCGGCCCGGGCCGCCGCGAGATCGGCCACGGCGCCCTCGCGGAGCGCGCGCTCGCGCCGGTGATCCCGTCCGTCGACGAGTTCCCGTACGCGCTGCGCCTCGTCTCGGAGGTGCTCTCCTCCAACGGCTCCACCTCGCAGGCTTCCATCTGCGGCTCCACGCTGGCCCTGATGGACGCGGGCGTGCCGATCAAGGCTCCCGTCGCCGGCATCTCCTGCGGGCTGATCACGGAGGGCGAGCGCTGGATGACCATGGTGGATATCCAGGGCCTGGAGGATTTCTTCGGCGACATGGACTTCAAGGTCGCCGGCACGCACGCCGGCATCACCGCGATCCAGATGGACCTGAAGATCAAGGGGCTGACGCCCGAGATGATCAAGGAAGCCCTCTACAAAACCCACAAGGCCCGCGACTATATCATCGACGAGGTCATCCTCAAGACGATCCCGGCGCCGCGCAAGGAGCTCTCTCCCTACGCGCCGAAGATGCTCTCCATCCAGATCCCGGTGGACAAAATCCGCGAGGTCATCGGCACCGGCGGCAAGGTCATCCAGAAGATCTGCTCCGAGTGCGACATCAAGATGGACGTGGAGGAAGACGGCCACGTCTTCGTCTCCGGCGTCAACCTGGACAACTGCAAGCGCGCCATCGGCATCGTGGACACGATCGTGAACGACCCCGAGCCGGGCACCATCTACAACGGCAAGGTCACCCGCCTGATGGACTTCGGCGCGTTCGTCGAGATCGCCCCGGGCAAGGAAGGCCTCGTGCACATCTCGCAGCTCGACGTGAAGCACGTCAACAATGTGACGGACGTGGTCAACGTCGGGGACGAAGTCATGGTGAAGGTGCTCAACATCGACGAGAAGGGACGCCTGAACCTTTCCCGCCGCGAAGCGCTGATCGAGGTGAACGGCCTCGTGCCGGAGAACGACATCTCCGCGGAGCAGCGCCCGCCGCGCCGTCCGTACCGCGGCGACCACGATCGCCGCGACCATCCCGACCACCACGGCGCGGGCCGGCCGATGCACAGGTAAATTTTTCCGGATTCCCGTCCGGGAGCAGGGCGCGGCCCGTTTACGGCCGCCTGACCCCGCCCCCGGATTTTTTGCGCTTTCCCGGGGGAAAATGGCCATGGGGCGGCCTCCGGCGCCCGGGCAGGCATTTCCAGCGTTTTTCGCCGCCAAAGGGCAAAAGGGAAGTTGTTATTTTGCCCGGGGCACGCTATAATGGAAATGATGAACCGCCGCAGGATCGGTGCGGCCGAGGTGCAGAGACTTCCGGAGGATAAGAATGGGCAAATCGGATTACTCGGAGTTTGAAAAGAAGGTTGACCGCGCCCTCAGGCACGCGGATTATCCAGAGCTGCAGAGAAAAATCAAGGAGGCCGCGCGCGCCGGCGATTACGAGGAGGTCGGGCGCACCGTGGGCGAGATCGGGCGCGCCGTGGGCGGCACGGTGCGGGACATCGCCCACGGCGTGGGGGAATCGTTCGGCGACGGACAGAAGGATCCGGTCCGGCCTGTGCGGAAAAAATACGAAAGCCCGTACGACGGCGTCCCGATGAAGGACCCCGTCAGGCACGCGGGGCGGCCCGCAGGCCGCCGGGCCGCTTTCCGCAGCGCGATGCCGGGCAGCGTCGGCGGCCTGGTGTGCGCCGTCTTCGGCTTCGCGTTCGGCATCCCGCTCGCCGTCGCGAGCGCCGTCGTGGGGGCCGTGGGCGCGGCGGGGGCGCTCAGCGCGTTCACCGCCGGCACCGCCCTCGCCGTGCTGCTGCCGTTCACGGGGGCGGCGCTCGCCCTCGCCGGCTGGGGGATCTCGCTGCGCCGCCGCGCCCGCCGCTTCGCGCGCTACCGCGACGCGCTGGACGGCGCGACTTTCGGCACGGTGGAACAACTCGCCGCCGCGGCCGGCCAGCCGGTGGAGCGCACGAAAAAAGACCTGCGCAAAATGATCTCTTCCGGCGCGTGCCCGCAGGGCCACCTGGACCGCACCGAAACGTACTTCCTTGCGGACAACGAGACCTACGAGACCTATCTGGAAGCGGAAAAATCCTATGAGGCCCGCGAAGAGGCCGCCCGCAGGGCGAAGGAAGCGGAGCAGGCCGACCCGCGCCGCGCCGCGCTGGACGCCGTGCGGCAGGAGGGCGCGGAGTACCTGCGGCAGATCCGCGCGGTGAACGACGCGCTGCCGGGCAAAGCGATCTCCGACAAGCTGGACCGCCTCGAAAACGTCTCGTCGCGCATTTTTCAGTGCGTGGAGCAGCACCCCGGGAAGCTGCCGGAGATCCGCCGCCTGATGCGCTATTATCTTCCCACGGTGCTGAAGCTGACGAACGCTTACCGGGAATTCGAGTCGCAGCCCGTGCAGGGCGAAAATATCGCCAAGGCGAAAGCGGAGATCGAAAGCGCGCTGGACACGGTGAACGTTGCGTTCGAGACTCTGTTGGACAGCCTCTACGCCGACGACGCGCTCGACGTTTCCTCCGACATTTCCGCGCTTGAGGCCATGCTGAAGCAGGAGGGCCTGACCGGCAGCGATTTCCGGAAACAAACGGACGCCGGGCCGGCCGCCGCCCCGCCCGATGAAAAATAAACTGAAACAGGAGGTCCCCCTTATGGATCAGAACGAAACTCTCTCCCCCGAGCTCACGCTGGAATCCGGCGCGGAGCCGGCGGCTGCGCCCAGCGCCGCGCCGCTTGCCGAAGCCGCCGCGGAAACGGCGCCGATGCCGCGGCTGACGCCGGAAGAGCAGAAAATGGTGGCGGATTTCTCCGCAAAAATCGACCTGACGAACAGCGGCCAGATCCTGCAGTACGGCTCCGGCGCGCAGAAAAAGATGGCGGACTTCTCCGAGCGCGCGCTGGAGAACGTGCGCACCAAGGACCTCGGCGAGGTGGGCCAGATGCTGACAGGCGTCGTAACCGAGCTGAAGAGCTTCGAGGTGGGCGAGGAGGAAAAGGGCTTCTTCGCGCGCCTGAAGCGCGGCGGCAACAAGCTGCAGGCCATGAGGGCGCGCTACGCCAAGGCCGAAACGAACGTGGACCGCATCTGCGACGCGCTGGAAGCGCACCAGGTGCAGCTCCTGAAGGACATCTCCATGCTGGACAAGATGTACGACGCGAACCGCGCTTACTTCAAGGAGCTGTCGATGTACCTTCTCGCCGGCAGGAAAAAGCTGGGGCAGGCCCGCGGGAGCGACCTGCCCGCCCTGCAGCAGAAGGCCAGGTCGTCCGGCCTGCCGGAGGACGCGCAGGCGGCGAACGACTTCGCCGGCATGTGCGACCGGTTCGACAAGAAGCTGCACGACCTCGAGCTGACGCGCATGGTGTCCATCCAGATGGCGCCGCAGCTTCGCCTGGTGCAGAACAACGACCTGCTGATGAGCGAGAAGATCCAGTCCACGCTGGTGAACACCATCCCGCTCTGGAAGAGCCAGATGGTGCTGGCCCTGGGCGTGGAGCACTCCACCCAGGCGGCGAAGGCGCAGCGCGAGGTGACGGACATGACGAACGAGCTGCTGCGCAAAAACGCGGACACGCTCAAGATGGCCACGGTCGCAACCCAGAAGGAATCCGAGCGCGGCATCGTCGACCTGGAAACGCTGCAGCACACCAACGAGACGCTGATCTCCACGCTGGACGAGGTGATCCAGATCCAGCGGGACGGCCGCGAAAAGCGCGCCCAGGCCGAACAGGAGCTCGGAAAGCTGGAAGGCGACCTGAAAAACAAGCTGCTCGAGATCCGCTGAAAGCGCGCGCCAAACAAAAGACAGGCTCCCTGGGGATTCTTTCCGGAATCCCCAGGGAGCCTTTTCGCGCGGGCGCGGAAACCGGGCCGTCAGTCCATCCGCGCGAGGGAACCGATCGGGTCCCAGGGCTCCAGCACGACGGGTTTCTCGCCGAGGGCCGCCCTCTCTTCTTCGGTCAGATATTTTTTGTTCACCACGACCTGGCAGACGTAAGTCCGGAACCATTCGGCGCTCATGACGAAAAAGCCTTTTTTGCCCACGTCGTCGCCCCAGCTGTTTTCCACTTTCCACTTCGTGATGCCGCCGTCTTCCGCAATATCCACGCCCAGCAGCATCATCGCGTGCGTCAGGCAGGTCTGGCCGTAATCGAGCATATCGGCCTTCGACATGCCGAGGTCGGTGTGCAGCACGCCCTCATAGTTGTAGATCGCCGTGTCCAGGATGCCGAGCTCCCGCTCCGACATCTTGCCCACGTCCGAGCCGAACCAGACCGGGCGGCCGTCCCGGATCTGCCGGCAGGCCGTGCGCGCAAGCTCCCCGGTCTCCAGGTTGAGGTAGGTCACCGGCCGGCCGCCGACCACGTTGCCGAGGAACCTTACGGTATAAGTATGGCCCAGGGGCTTGCCCGCCGTCGGCGCGTTGATCACGCTGACGTAGTCGTCGAGGAAATTCCCGAAATATTTCTCGTAGAACCGCCGCGGCGTGAGCCCGGCGTCGCGGTGGAAGACGTTCTCCTTGTCGCGGTACGCGAAATCGAACGTGCGCGGCGGCTCGCCGAGGAAGCAGCACAGCAGGCCGTAGACCTCCGACACCATCGCGGCCTTTTCCGCCCCGAGCCGGTCCGCGCTCTCGCCGTCGGCGGCCATGCGGCGCAGCCTGACGCCGTCGGCGCGCAGCTTTTTGCAGAGAATGGCGTCCAGCTTCGACGTGTTGCTGCTTTCAAACGCTTCCGGCATCGCGTATTTCGGCACGACGCCGTATTTCCGGATGATGGAGACAAGCATGTCCCACTGCCCGCCGTCGCTCAGCAGCGTGCCGAAAAGCCACATCACGGTGCGGCTGCCCTTGTCTTCCTTCGCGGTTTCCAGGACGCTCTCCAGAAAGTAGTTCGCCTTTTCGAGCTTGTCCCAGAACATGACGTACGCCTGCGAAAGCTCGAAATCCGGCGTCTTGAAATGAAGCGTCTCGTTCAGATGATACCGCAGGACGTTCATCCCCGCGAAAATCCAGCAGCGGCCGCTCTTCTTCTGGTTCGTGACGCTCATGGCCTCGATCTCGTCCGAAAAGATCGGGGTCATCCGGATGGACGCCTCGCGGCTGTAAGCGGTGTTCGCGATGCCGTTTTTCACGACGCTGTCCGTGACGCCCTTCAGCGGGCCGTTGCGGTAGCTCTGGGAAGCCGCCTCGATCATCTCCGCGGAGATTGCGGCACTTTTTTGTTCCATTTCCACCTGTCTCCCTTCCTGACTGTAAGCGAGCCGTCCGCGCCGCGGCGTTTTCCCCCGTCTGCCGGCACGGCGGATCCAGCCCCCGCGCGCGAGCGCCGGGGGCTTCTCCATTATAGCTCGTTTTTCGGCGCAATAACAGCCCGGAGCCGATATTTCGCCTCTTTCCCCCGCCGCGAAGGGGCTCTCCCCGGCCCCTGCGTCATTCCAGCACGACGGCGGGGATGCCGAGCAGGTCGGCGGTTTTCCGGAACAGGGACGCGTTTTTCCCCACGCTCATCGCGAAGTGGTGCGTGGGCGCCTGCGCGAACCACTCGTCCATATAGGAGTCGGGGTCCTTTGCGAACCGCACCGGCGTCTGGGTGTTGCCGATCGCCATGATCCGGCCGCCCGTGCTCTCGCCCTCGGAAATCAGGAAGCGGAGCTTCCCGTCGACGGTCTGCGTCGTGCCGAGGTTGGTGATCGGCCCGGTCCGTACCTTCGCCTCCACGCTCACGCCGCTCCCCTGCTTGCCGTGGTAGACGCCGAGCCCGCGCAGGACCGGCTTGCCGTCGGCGATGGCGAGGTGGAACGGGCCGTCGTGCCCGAGCAGGATGGTTCCGTCCACATAGTCGGTGACGACGATCTCGCAGAAGCTCCCGCCCACGCCGAGGATGTCGCAGATCTTCATGGCCAGGCAGGTCTTGAGGTCGCCCTCGCCGGCGCAGGGGACGCCCCGGGCCGTCAGCAGGCTGTGGCCCACGATAAAGCCGCTCTGCAGCTTTTCGGCTTCGCTGCCCGGCGCTCCGTGGTAGTAGTAGCAGAGCGCGTCGAGGTCGTACGCGCGCACGAGCTTTTCCTGCGCGGCGGCGACTCTGGCGCTCCACGCAAGCTGCTCTTCCGTCGGCGGATGGTTGCGCGGATCGGAGCCGGTCGAGCCGACGGCGAAAAACTCCGCCATCTCCCTGCGCTTCTCCGCGGCTTCCCCGTCGGTAACCTCCTTCAGCATCCGGCCCAGGTCGTCCATCTCCAGCACCTCGAGGTGCGCGCCGGTCTGCGCCTGGAACATCGTGAAGTCGCTGTACATATCCAGCATCCCGCAGTAGTACCCGCCCAGGAAGCCGAACCGGGAAGCCGCAAGGCCCGCCTTCACGCCGGCCGCGCGCACCCATTCGCCGATCTCTTTCCACGCGCGCACCGCTTCCGGCCGCGCGGCCGTATTCTCGTCCGCAAGCGAGCCGGCGGGCGTCGCGCTCTCCCCCAGAAGGCCGTTCACCACGCGGAACGGGATCCCGGCGCGGTTGAACGCGTTGGAAATCTCCGGCACCGGGCAGGCGCCGCAGTCGGCGAGCCATTCGCCGGTGGTCGTCTTTTCGTAATCGATGCGCGCGGTCGGCTGCAGGTTCAGCACGACCGCGGGCGCGCCGCAGCGCTGGTGGACCGGCAGGACGCTCGCGCTGGTGCAGTACGTCGCGCTGTGCGCGAGAATCAGGTCGACGCGGTTCTCCGCGAAATACGCGCCGCAGCGGGCGCCTTCCTCCGGGCTGTCCACGATGCCGTAGAAAAACACGTCGGCGCCCATCTCCCCCACGCGGTCGGCAATGAACCGCCCGTAGCCCAGCAGCCTCCCGCGCAGCCCCTCGAACTGCGCCCAGTAGGCTTTCAGGCCCATGGAGTAAACGCCGACACGGGGTCTTGCCGGTTGCTTGATCTTTTCCAACTTAAAAATCCCTCCCGCGTAATTTGAACGATCTCCGCCCGGCACGCGCCGGGCGGAAGGGCGGCCGGGGAGCTTCCGTCTCCCGGCCGGTCCGCATGAGGTTATCATAATCAAAATCCGTCCCGATAAAAAGGGGGGCCCGCGAAATATACAAAAGTAAGAAATGGCGGGAAGCCGAAGCTTCCCGCCATTCCGCACGTCAGTCGAGATGAAACACCGGAACAAGGTCGGTGGTAACAGGGCTGTTGTCAGGGTTCGTTTCCATGATGTCGGCCATATAGTCCCACCATTTGCGGTTGATCGCGGTGTCCGCGCCGGCCGCCCAGCGCTTTTCGTCTTCGATCTCGATCGTTCCGAAAAGCGTAAGCGTGTCCTTGTCGAGGAAGATGGTGTAATTCTTCCCGCCGTAGTCGTGAATCATCTTCTTCATCTCGGGCCAGAGCTGGGCGTGGCGCCTCGCGTATTCCTTTTCCTGGCCGGGATAAAGCTTCATCTTGAAGCCCTTGATCAATGCAATCACCTCAGGATTTAGTATACACTCTTCCATTCGCCGATGTTGCTCGGATCGAATTTAAACGGAGCGCCGAGGATGATTTCCGTGCCGCCGTCGGCGGCATCGACAACCTTGTACGGGCTGTTGGCCATCTTGCCGGCTTCGAAGGTGTCGCCGGCTTTCCCGGTAATGGTGCCGTTTACGAGCGCAATGGAGGTATAGGCGCCGAGCTGGCCGAGTTCAACCGGGTTCCACAGGAACATGTACGGGCAGGAGTGGTCCGCATCCGTGCCGATATAGGCGGCCATCTCGGAAGGCAGGCCGAGGCCGGTCAGTTTCACCTTGGATTTCTTGTCCTGCAGAACCTTTGCCGCGGCGGAGATGCCGACGGTCGTCGGGGCGCAGATGACCTTCAGGTTCGGGTACTTGGAAAGCAAAGCCTGCGTCTGGTCCGTGGACTTCTGGGGCTCATCGTCGCCGTAGGCGACTTCGACAAGGTTCAGTTTGGAATACTTGGCGTCCTTCATCACCGTCTTCATGGCTTCGATCCAGGCGTTCTGGTTCGCAGCCTGCGAAGTGGCGGAAAGGATGGCCCAATCGCCGGAGCCGCCGGAGATGTCGAGCACGGCGTCCATCAGGGCCTGGCCGATTTCCTTGGTGCCGGCCTGGTTCACGAACACCTGGCGGCTGTCTTTGTTTGTTTTGGAGTCGAGGCAGCTGACCTTGATGCCGGCCTGCATGGCCTCCTGCAAAGACGCCTGCAGCGCGTTTTCATCGTTCGCGGCGATGCAGATGCTGTCAACTTTCTGGGAAATCAGGGACTGGATCACGGAAACCTGCGCGTCTGCGGTGGCGGCTTCCGGATGCTTCACGATGCACGTGCCGCCCTCCTGCTCAATCGCCTGCTTGAAGCCGTCCGCTTCTTTTTCGTTGTACGGGTTGCCGGCGGCCTTGGTCACAATTGCAAACGTTTTGCCCTTTGCGCTTGCGCCCTCCGCGGCCGCAGCCGAAGAAGCCTCGTCGCCGGACGCGGTTTCGCTGCTGGTAGCGTCTCCGCTTGTGGAGGCGGTGCCAGAGGCGTTCGTCGGAGTCGTGTTGCCGTTGCAGCCGCCCATTATGGTAGCGGCCAGGCCGACGCTGAGAAGTACGCTGAGAAACCTTTTCATGATTTTTCCTCCTGTCAAAATATATCTTGGGTCTTCTATCGGAACGCGGAGGGGAAAGCCCGCCGCGCTGCCGGCAAAAAGGAACGGGCGGTTTATTTGCGCGTGAGCACCTTGTTTTTCGTGTTCCTTGCGTTGATTTTCGAGGAAACATTCGGCACCAGGACGGCCGTGATGAGCAGGATGCCCAGGATAATCAGGATGATCTGGGGGTTCATGTTGATCTGGCCGAGACCGATGCGCAGGCAGATAATAATGAAAGCCGAAATGATGCCGCCGGCCAGCCGTCCTTTGCCCCCGGCCGTGGAAATTCCTCCGAAGACGGCCATCGCGATCGCGTCCATTTCAAAGCCGTTGCCGGTCGTGGTGTTGGCGCCGAAAAGCGTGCTGGTCAGGAAGACCGCGCACAGGCCGGCCATCGCGCCGGTGACGGAGAAGACGATGAAGCGCACCCTCTGCACTTTGACGCCCGAGTAAAACGCCGCGTTGTGGTTGCTGCCGATCGCATACAGACTGCGCCCGAAAGGCGTCTTCGCGCTGACGACGGCAAACGCCACGGCGAAAAGGATCACGAGAAAGAACAGGTACGGGAACGGGCCGACTTTTCCGGCAAGCGCGTTGAACCCGGACGTATCCTTCAGAGAGATGGAGCCGCCGCTGCCCAGGACGATCTCGGCGATGCCCCGGTAAACGATCTGCGTGCCGAGCGTGACGATCATGGCGGGCAGCTCCACGAAAGTCGTGAGGATGAAGCCGTTCAGCATGCCGCAGAGCAGGCCGACCAGCAGGCCGATCAGAACGACGACCGGGATCGGCAGCCCCGCGTTGCAGGCGAAGCAGGACACCGTGGCCGAAAGGCACACGATGGAGCCGACCGAGATGTCGATGTCCCCCATCAGCAGGATAAAGGCCATGGGAAACAAAAGGAACATCTCGCCCAGGTACTTCGGCATCTCGCGCAGAACATTTCCCGGCGTGTAGTTAGGCGAAATTGCCCTGCAGAAAGCGCTGACCGCGATAAAGATGATTGCGAGGGCGAATTCCCAACTGGAGAAAAAGCTTTTCGCGCCGTGCTTTTTCCCGGTGGAAACGATCCTTTCGGATTTTTCTTCCATCAGATTTTCCTCCTCTCAAGATTGCTGCGGTCCATCATGCGTTTGGTGACCACGTTCAGGATCACGACGGCCAGGATGATGATGCCCTTCACAGTGTTCTGCGCGATGGAGTCGATCCCGACGAGCGGGAGCGCCTTCGCGATCACCGCGAGGATCAGCGAGCCGAGCAGCGCTCCGCCCACCGAGCCGCGCCCACCGCTCATGCTGACGCCGCCGATCACGCAGGCGGCGATGACGTCCATTTCCTTGCCGAGCACCATGTTCGGCTGGGCCGAGGAGTAAACCGTAACCGAAAGCGCGCCGCACAGGCCTGCCAGCAGGCCCATGATCAGGTAAACCAGGAACTCCACCCGCGCCACATGGGTGCCGGAAATCTCGGCCGCCTCGCGGTTGCTTCCGATGGCGTAAATGCTGCGGCCGAATTTCGTCCACTTCAGCAGGATGAAAAAGACGACGTAGCACAGGATCGTGATCATGATCACGTTGTTGATCACGCCGAAGCCGAGGCTCGAGGAAAGCGCGAAGTCCGTGAAAGAACCCAGCGCGTCGGCTCCGGCCCACTGGCTGTTCGCGATCAGGTAAGCGAGACCGCGGTAGATGTACATGAAGCCCATGGTCGCGATGATCGGCATAACGCCGCCGCGGGAAACGATCACGCCGATCAGCGCGCCGCATGCCGCTCCGATCGCGATGGCGATCAGGAACCCGAGACCCGTGCTCTGGATCACCTTGTACTTGAAAAGCATGCCGACCGTCATGCCGGACAGCGCCAGCGTCGAGGTGATGGAAATGTCGATGCCGCCGGTCAGCAGCACGCAGAGCATGCCGAGCGACATGATCATGATGACCGCGTTGTTCTTCAGGATCTCGCCGATGTTCGAGAACGTGAGGAACTCCGGGCTGCGGATCTCGATCAGCGCGCAGAGCACGATGAGGACCAGCAGCAGGCTCGCTTCCCGCGAAGCCGTGATACGCTTCCAGAGGGACTGTTTCTTTTCCGGCGTCTGCTCAGGCATTTGCGACCGCCTCCTTTTTTCCGTTCTCCCGCCCGGGGCCGTCCTTGCTCATGGAGAGCGCCAGGATCTTTTCCTGCGTCGCGCTGCCGTGGTCCAGCTCGCCGGTGACGCAGCCGCCGCACATCACATAGATGCGGTCGCTCATGGCGAGGATTTCCGGCATTTCGGAGGAAACCATCACGATGGCGTAGCCATGTCCGGCAAGCTCGCCCATGATGTGGTAGATTTCGGATTTCGCGCCGACGTCGACGCCCTTGGTGGGTTCGTCCATAATGATGACCTTCATTTTATCCTGCGCGAGCGCCTTCGCCACGACGACCTTCTGCTGGTTCCCGCCGGAAAGCGAGCTTGCCGGTTCGAAAATGCTGACGGCCTTGGTTCCCACTTCCTCGAGATATTTCTTGGAAACCCGTTCCTCGCCGGGGACGTCCACGATGCCGCGGCGGCTCAACGTCCGCAGGATCGGCAGCGTGACGTTGCGGCCGATTCCCCAGCTCAGGATCAGGCCGTCCTTCTGCCTGTCCTCCGGAAGAAGGACGATGCCGTCCCGCATCGCGTCGGACGGGCATCCGACGTGGATTTCCCTTCCCTCCAGGAAAACCTTTCCGGAGCTGGCCCGCGTGACGCCGCAGACCGCCTCCATGACCTCGGTGCGGCCGGCGCCCACCAGGCCGGTGAAGCTGACGATCTCGCCCGCGCGCACATGGAACGACACGTCTTTGAAATAGCCCGTGCGGGAAAGGTGCTCCACCCGCAGGACCTCGCCCCCGATCTTCGTTTCCGGCTTCGGGAATAAATCCTTGATCTCGCGGCCGACCATTTTCCGGATCATCTCGTCGCTCGAGATCTCGCTCACCTGATATGTACCGATATACTGGGAATCGCGGAGAACCGTCACGCGGTCCGCGATGCGGTACATATCCTCGAAGCGGTGCGAGATGAAGATGACGGAGACGCCCTCTTTTTTCAGTTTTTCAATGATGCGGTACAGACGCTCGGATTCGTTCGCCGTCAGCGCGGCCGTCGGTTCGTCCAGGATGATGATCCTGGCCCGCATGGAAATCGCCTTCGCAATTTCCACCATCTGCTGCTGCGCAACGCTCAGCGTGCCCATCTCGACGGTGGACTTGAAATCGGCGTCGAGCTGGTCCAGGTACGCCTGCGCTTCGGCATTCATCGCTTTCCATTGGATGACGCCGTGCTTTTTGATCTCATGGTTCATGAAAATATTCTCCGTCACCGTGAGATCCGGGTAGGAAGTCGGATGCTGATAAACGGCGGCGATGCCGGCGGCCTGCGCGTCCATCGGCCCCCGGAACGACGCCTTCTTGCCGTACAGATACATTTCTCCCTCTTCGGCGTGGTACACTCCGGTGATCACCTTGATAAAGGTGGACTTCCCGGCGCCGTTTTCCCCCATCAGCGCATGTACTTCACCGCGGCGCAGGTCGAACTGCACATGGTCCAGCGCTTTCACGCCGGGGAAGATCTTTGTGATCCCCTTCAGTTCAAGAACATTGTCCGCCACGATATATCCCCTCGCTTTCCGTTCTGTTTTTATAGTAACATTCCACAAATCCATGCGAAAGAGGAAATTTTTTCGAAACGTGGTAAAATATTTTTGATTTTTGCTTATATTTACAAAAAGTACAAATATAATCTCCGCATTTGAGAGAGAATCATTGGTGCGAAGATATGATGCGCCGGCATGTGCAATATTTTTGTGCTGTATTCCAAGCGGACGCAGTCCGACAATAAAAAAGGGGGTATGCCGAATGAAAATGCTGATCGTGGACGATGAGGAGCTGACGCGCAGCGGGCTTGCCTCCGCGCTCGACTGGAGCTCGTTCGGCGTCACGGAGCTATGCGGCGCATCCGACGGAGCCGAAGGGCTTGCGGTCGCGCTGCGGGAAAAACCGGATATCATCCTGTGCGATGTGCGCATGCCGAAAATGAGCGGCATAGAGATGCTGAAAAAAATCGAGGAGCGGCAGCCGGACGTCGCGGCCATCTTCATGAGCGGGTACTCCGACAAGGAATACCTTAAGGCGGCCATCGACCTGAAAGCCGTGCATTACATCGAAAAGCCGATCGAATCCAAAGAGCTGGCCGCCGCGGTGAAAAACGCGGTGGAGAGGCGCAGCGCGGCCCTGCGCCACCGGATGGCCGAAACGATCCATTCCAACGTGGCGGCGACGCAGCTCGCGTTTTATCTGACGGTTCCCTACGCCGACTGCGGCCCGTCCGTCGAGAAGCTCCGTTCGGAGTTCCGCCAGCACTACGGGACCGACAAGTTCAGGACGGTGACGGCCTTCGCGGTCAAGGTGGAGCGCCCGCCGGTCGATACCGCGGAATACCTGCTGATCCACCAGTCCATCCACGCGCTGCTGGTGCCGAAGCACCTGCATGTCATCTATACGGCACAGCGCGTACCGTACATCGTCTACCATGTGTACGGCGCCGCCGCCCCCGGCGAGTCTTCTCTGCTCGCGATCGCCGGCCGCATGAGAAAGCTTTTCGCCCCGTTCGGCAGCTGCTACATCGCGGTCGGGGAAACGGCCAAAGGCATCGAAAACGCCTACCGCTCTTATGACTCCGCCATGAAAGCCCTGCGGTGCAGCTTTTTCTTTGAACCGGGCACCGTGCTGACCCCGTCGCTGCTGCGCGGCGATATCCGCGCGGGCTCCCTCCCGCTGCTCGGCCAGCACGCGGCCGAATACAGGCAGGGCATCGAGGAACGCGACCAGAAAAGGGCCGGGCGGGCCCTCGCCCTGCTGGCCGGCGCGTGCGAGCGCGCGAGCGGCCTGACGCCGAACCGGGTCCGCGCGATGTACTACGACCTTTTTTCCGCTCTCAGTGCAAACCGGGCAAGCCAGAAGCTTCCTCTGGACACCGGGCTCGCCAACCATGAAGACATCATCGGGGCGATCGACTCCTGCTTTTCATTCCGGGAGCTGCACGGCCTGCTCGCCCGAAAAACCGAAGCCTATTTTTACGACATCCGCCACTATGCGCCGGAGAACCCGACGATTTTTTTGATCCGGGAATATATTGCGGGCCACTACGGCGACCAGGGGCTTTCGGTCAATGAGATCAGCAAGCATGTGTTCCTTTCCGTTTCCTATGCATGCACTTTCTTCAAGAACGAAACCGGGTACACGCTGAACCAATATATCTTCGAGTACCGGATGGAAAAGGCAAAGCAAATGCTCGCGGATCCGCGCCACAAGATCACCGACATCTCCGCGGCGGTGGGCTACAGCGACGGCGGCTACTTCGGCAAGAGTTTCCGCAAATACGCCGGCCTTTCCCCTTCGGAATACCGGGAGAAGGTCCTGAAATGAAAAGCTTGCTTCACCGCATCAACATCCGGTACAGCAGCCTGAAACTCCAGGCCAAGATCACCCTCATGCTGATTCTCGCCGCCGGCGTTCCTCTGGCCGTGCTCAGCATCGCGTTCTCCAGCCGCCTTTACAGCATGGTCGTCGCGGACACCATCCGCAGCGAGCAGACCGCGTCGGCCGCAATCGCGCCGCGGATCTCCGAAGCCGTGCGGAAAATCTCCGATACCGGGCGGCAGCTTTCCGGCATGGAATATTACCGCACGCTGTTCAGCGACACGGTCAGTTCTCCCCTGCGCGAGGCGGCGGAATCGGACGACGCCTCCGCCTTCGCGCGGGCAGCGCGCTCCCTTGCCGGGAAAAACGGCGTCAGGGCCATCCGCATTTACCTCGACATACCGGCGGGCGACCCTTTTTTTTCCGCAGACTCCTCCAAAGACCTGTTCCTGCCGATGGACCGGGCGCGCGGCACCTACTGGTACGGCATCTTTCAGGGAAACGGCGCGCAGGAGCTCTACTGCCCGCCGTTTTACCTCGGCGCGGACGAGATCCGGCAGTACGGCGACGCCGCCTACATCATGTCGGTCACGATGCACACCCGCGGCGGCGCAACGCCAGGATATGTGGCGGTCTACTACTCCTCCGATCCCCTGAAGTCGATCCTGTCGGGCGGCATCACCCTGCCGGGCAGCGTTTCCTACCTCATCGACGACCGCCAGGCGATCGTGGCCTCCACCGATCATTCCCTCGACGCGCTCTACCGGCTGAACTACGCCGAAATTCACGAATCGCTGATGTCCTCGAACAACTTCATCATGCGCAGCGTGCTCGGCGAAAAGATCTACGTCGGGTTTTACTACATAGAGGCGCCGCGCTGGCTGATGGTGACGGTGCTGCCAAACCGCCCGCTTCTCGCGCGGGCGGACGCTCTCCTGTTCAAGTTCGCCCTCGTGTGCGCGGCGTGCATCGCGGCGGCCCTCTTCGTCGCAATCTGGCAGTCCCGGTCCATCACATCGCGCGTCTCGTCGGTCATCCACCAGATGGCGCTCGCGCAGGACCGCCCGCCGGTTCCGATGGCCGAGCCCGTGATCGGCGACGAGATCGGCGAGCTGATCCACACCTACAACCATATGACCGGCAAGATGAAACTGCTGATGGAACAGCAGGAAAAGACGGCGGAAGAGCTTCGGATCGCGGAGTTCAATTCGCTGCAGGCGCAGATCAACCCGCATTTTCTATACAACACGATGGATATGATCAACTGGATGGCCCAGCAGGGACGCACGGAGCAGATCAGCCGCGCCGTGCAGAACCTGGCGTGGTTTTACAAGCTGACGCTGAGCCGGAAAAACAGCCTGAGCACGGTGGAACGGGAAGTCGAACACGTCACCATCTATGTCCGGCTGCAAAACATGCGCTACGCGGACGGCGTGAATTTCGTCGCGGACATCCCGGACGAGCTGCTGGACTGCCAGATCCCGAAGCTCACGCTGCAGCCGATCGTGGAAAACTCGATCCTGCACGGCATCCTGGAAAAGGACTCGAAAACCGGCGACGTCGTCATCACCGGCTGGCGGGAAAAAGGAGACGTCGTGCTGCTTGTCTCCGACAACGGCGTCGGGATCCCGCCGGAAAAGCTCCCCACGATCCTCTCGGCGCAGAGCGCCGGAACAAACGGAAAGAGCAGCTCCAATATCGCGGTCTACAACGTCCACCGCCGGCTGCAGCTTTTGTACGGGCCGGGCTACGGCATCTCTTACGCAAGGCGGGAGGGCGGCGGCACGGATTGCAGTATCCGCCTGCCGATGCTGCGCGGCGATGCGGAAGACCCGGACGGAAGCGCCGGCCCCCCGGCATGACCGCCGGACTGACGGAAAAACCCTCGGGCAGGCGCAAAAAGGGGGCGGCATCGCCGCGGATTCTCCGCGCGAAACCGCCCCTCTTTCCCGGATAACGCCCGGGAAGCGCATGCCCGGCCTCAGAAACGGAGCTTCACCGGGCCGAGCAGGCCGGTGGGCTCCTGCGGCCAGTACCTGTCGAACGGATCGTCGTGCCGGCTTTTCACAAGCGTGTTCACCACATCCACCTGCAGGCGGTTGGTCCCCGCGCGGAGCGTTCCCGCCTCCAGCCGGAAGCGGTACGGCGGGCAGACGCGGCGGCCGACCTCCTTCCCGTTCAGCCTTGCGGAAACGAGCTCGTACAGCTCTCCGAGATCCAGCTCCGCGGGGCCGTCCGCAGGGCAGTCGAAGTCGATCTCATAACGCAGCGTCCCGGCGAACGCGGGGAGCAGGCCCGGCTTCGCCAGGTTCCCGAGCGAGCGGAGCCCCGTCGGCCGGAAAACGGGGTATTCTTCCGCCGTGGCGGCGGAGATGCGCCATTCCCCGTCCACGGAAAGCTCGCGCCCGAAAGCGGGGAGCCTCTCGAGCGGCTCGCCCGGCCGCGCGCCGAAGACGACGAAAACGGATTCGTACGGTTCGAGGCGCACCCTGACCTCCGAGCCGGACGGCGTCTCCCGCTGCTCCGCACGGCGGCAGCGGCCGTCCATCGCGTCGTAAAGGAACGCCGGCCCGGACTGCTTCAGCGCAACGAAAGTGTCGACGGTCTCGCGGACCCCCTCGTTCACGAAGAAATAAAGGTCCGCGCCGGATTTCCGGTAGTGGCAGTAGCTGAGGGTTTCGTTCCTCCCCCGCGCGCGGATGTCGAAGACGCCGCGGGCCGTCAGGTCGCGGACAAGGGAATCGCAGCCGGAAACGGCCATGCCGGCGGTGTCCGGCTCGCCGCCGAAGTAGCAGCGCTTCGGGAAAGCCCGCGTGAAGATAACCGGAAAGCCGTCCGCGGCAAAGGCGGAGAGCCGTTCCATCAGCGGCCGGGGAAGGTACTCCGCCCACGGCACCACGAGCGCGCCGTACGTTTCTCCGTTGACGGAAATCGTCCCGCCCGCTTCCGTGCAGGCCTTTTCGTCGGCCAGGGTATCGGCGGGGAGCACGTCGCAGTCGATCTGGCCCAGCATGAGGGCTTTCACGGCCTTTTCAAACGGCTCGCAGGCTCCGCCCCACTCGGCTTCCGCGTGATAGAGGACGGCGGCCGGGGCCACGTGCTTCCCTCCGGAAAGCAGGGTGCACACGCGGTTGGCGTAGCGCGCCCAATCCGGGAAAAAGCGGAACTGCGGGTTGTGGCCCCGGGCGTAAAAGTGGGGCGGGCAGTCCGGGTCCGGGAATTCCTTCGGCGAGAAGGCGTGCGGCGTGATGCGGTTGACGCCGCGCACGCACATCACGTCGGTGATCCACTTCATGGTCTTCAGGCCCTCCGTCCAGCCGTAGGCGCCGAACGCCTCGCACATGGCCGTCCCGTCTTTTTTCGGGTCGATATGCGCGGCCGAGCTCGCCATTTTGCAGAGGCCCCAGTGGTTGAAGTCGCAGTCGTAGAAATTGAACGCCGTCGTGAACGCGCCCGTGCGGTTGCCCGGGAAAAGGTTGCAGACGACGTCGATGCCCGCGTTGTCCAGCCCGGAGAGCGCGCGGAAATAATGCCCCGGCCCGTAGCCGAGCCGCGCGTGGGCGCCGTTCTCCTCCACCACGTGGCCGATGAGCTTCACGCCGTGCGCCCTGCACCAATCGCCGATCTGGCCGAGGAAGTTCTCGCCGAAGCGGCGCGTGACGGCGTCCATATAGAAATACCGCGCGTCCGGCGCGACCTCGCCCGCATCGTACCACAGGCAGGGCAGCAGCCTGCCGAAATCGCCGAAGGGCCCGGCGTCCAGCTCCCGCGCGAGGGAATCCGACCACGGCAGCACGCAGCCTTTCCGGCCGAGCCTGCCGTCGTAGGTCGCGCAGTTGCCGAAGCGCGGCTCGTCGGTGAAAAAGCCGGCGACCGTTTTCCCGAACTCCTCCCCGAAATGCCGGTAGTGCTCCTCGTAGACGATGTCGAGGAACGCCCGGCACGGCTCGCGGTCCAGCGGGTTCAGGTAATTCCGCGTGTAGTCCTCGCCGCCCGCGCGGGTGCTCTTCAGCACGAAAACGCGCCAGTCGCCCTCCGGCACGTCCCAGTAGAGGATCCCGCCGGCGACGAGGGCGGTCACGTCCGTCAGCGTTTCGCCGAGGATGCCGTCCCCGCGGTCGGGGGCGCGCTTTGCCGCCGCGACGCGCACGAGGCTTTCGCCGTCCCCGAGCCAGTCGCCGACAAAGAACGAGCTCCCCGGCCGCGGGCCGACGGCGTCGATATGATTCTCCGCAAGGTACCGCTTCACGCAGTCCGGGCGCCGCTCGGCGAGCAGCCCGTTCGCCGAACCGCTCGGGTAGGAGCCGTCGTCGAAAAACCAGACCTTCATGCCGCGCTTTTTCGCCTCGTCAATCAGGATGGCGAGGTCCCGCCACCAGCCGTCCTGCAAATAATCCGGATGCGGGCGCGCCTCCGCGATGAAAGCGCCCACCCCGCTTTCGTCCATTTTCGCGATTTCTCCGCGCAGCACGGCCTCGCTTTCGCCGTGCTGCCAGAAAAGCGGAACGAGGCGGCTCTCCGCGCCTCCGCCGGACAAAACGTCGATCGATTCCATAGGAAACCCCTTTCAAGCCCATATATGGGCTTTTTCTCTTCCGAAAGCGCCGGGGACGTTCGCCCCGGGAAAGCCCGGCGCTATCCGGCGCGGCTTCCTTCTCCCTCCGCCGGCCAGGCGCTCTCGTTTTGTTCCCCGGCGCGGTATTTTTTCGGGCTGACGCCGGTCCTCTCCGTGAAGATCCGGGTAAAATAGTGCGGGTCGGAAATCCCGACCGATTCGGAAACCTGGCTCACCGTAAGGCTGGAGCTCCGCAGCAGCTTTTTTGCCTTCGAGATGCGGTAGCAGATCAGATATTCGCTGAAGGATTTGCGGACCTCGGACCGGAACAGGGCGCCGAACCAGCTTTCGCTGAGCTGCACGTGCCTTGCGGCCGACTGCAGCGAGATCCCCCGGCTGTAGTTTTCCGCGATGTAGCTGAGCGCGTCCTGGATCTCGCTGCGCATCGCCTTCGCGGTCTGGCCCTGCCGGCTGGAAAGGAGCCTTGCCGCGGCGGAGAAACAGTCCGACGCCTCGTCCATCGTTTTCGCCCCGGCGAGCTTTTCCTCCATCCAGGCATCCAGCGGCCGGTCCTCCATCCGCAGTCGGCTCAGCGGCTCCGCGACGCAGGAAACAGCCATCCTCATCATGCTCAGCGCAGACTCGGGCTGCGGGCGGCACTGCCTGAGCTTCCCGATCCACTCCATCCAATGCGCGCCCAGGCGGTCGTAGTCGCCGCTTCCGCAGTATTTCCGGCACGTCTCCATCCCTTCCAGAAACGCGTCCTGGGGGTAGGCGCCGAACGGCGGGACCGGCAGCGTCTGGAAGCACAGCCCTTTTTTCCCTTCCAGGTAGAACATATGGCGCTCGTAATCCTCCAGCGAGCGGTACGCGGCGGGAAGCGTCCCGGCGCCGCGGTACACGGCGCCCGCGAGCGCGCGGAACTCCCGGGGCGTTTCGCTCCTCCCCGCCAGCCGTTCCAGGAACGCCTTCGTCTCCCCGTTGAACGAGACCGGCGACGCCGGCCCGTCCGACCAGAGCAGGCAGGTCGGGGACCGGCCGTCTTCCACCTGCGCAAAGCGGAATTCTCCCCCGACGGGCTCCGCGCCCTTCAAAAGGCCGGCCGGGGAATACAGGCGGACCAGCCGGTAGCAGGCGATCCCGAAATTCCGGTCGGAGAGGCGCTCCAGATACCGCCGGGCTTCGTCCCCGCTTCCGGCGTGCATCAGCCCCCGGATGGAACCGATGATGGACTGCTTCCGCTCCCGCCGTTCCCGGAAGATGATGTCCGCGATTTTCTGAATGGACTCCTTGAAATCGTTCTCGCGGAGCATCAGCTTGACGATATAGTCCTGCGCGCCGAGCCGCAGGGCAGTCTGCGCTTTCTCGAAATCCTCGTGGCAGGTCAGGATGACCACTTTCGGCGGGTTCGGGCGCTTCCGGATCTCTTTCAGCAGGTCGAGCCCGCCCATGACCGGCATGACGATGTCCGTGACCACGATGTCCGGGTGGATCCGGTCGATCTTCTCCAGCGCTTCCCGGCCGTCCTCGGCCTCGCCGGCGATCTCGAAGCAGCAGCCTTTCAGCCGGAAGGAACAGATCCTTTCCCTGGAAAGCGGCTCGTCGTCCACGATCAGCAGCTTCAATTTTCCTCCCATCGGCCTATTCTCCTTTCCTTCGGTTACGGCAGCCGGCCCGCCCCGCGGGGGACGGGGCTTTCTCCGTCCGCGGGCGGAATTCCCCGCCCGGAGGCGGGGATCCGGATGACCGCCCGCGTGCCCTCTCCCTCTTTGCTGGTGAGCTTCATGCCGTAATTTTCTCCGTAATACAGGCGTATCCTCTCGTCCACGTTGGCGATCCCGATCCCGTCGGTCTTCCGCCCGTCCGTTTTGCCCCGCAGGATGGCCCGCAGCTTCTCCGCCGGGATGCCGACCCCGTTGTCGGCGATTTCGACCTGCAGCGTGCCGCCGTCGAGGGACGACCGGATCAGCAGGAAGCCCTTCCTCCCTTTCAGCGGGTGGAAGCCGTGGAAAACCGCGTTCTCCACGATCGGCTGGATCAGGAGCTTCAAAATCCTGACCGGGCCCGTCCCCTCCCCCATCTCGATGCGGTAGTCGAACAGGCCGCTCCCGTAGCGCAGCTTGAGCAGGCCGATATAATTGCGGATATACTCCAGCTCCTCGTCCAGCCGGCTCACCTGGTTTTTCCGCAGGCCGTACCGCAGAAGGCTTACCAGCTCCCCCAGGGCCATGTGAACCTCCTCCTTGCTGCTTACGTCCACCATGATGTCGATGGCGTCGAGCGTGTTGTACAGGAAATGGGGGTTGATCTGGGAGAGGAGAAACGCCATGTCGGACTGGCGGACATGCAGGTCCGCCGCGCGGAGCCGGACGATCAGGTCCTTGACAAGCTGCGACATATGGTTGAATTCCCCGGCCACCCTGCCGAATTCGTCCCGCCGGTCGATCCCGATGCGGTAGTCGAAATCCCCGCCTCCGACCTTCTGGATGGCCGTGCTGAGCTGGTGGAGCGGCCGGGTGAACCACCACTGCACGACGAAGATGTAGATCGTCAGCAGGCAGGCGAAGCTGGCGATGATGATGACGGAAAACTGCCGGTTGAACGGCTGGAACTGCCGCTCGAGCACGTCGATGTCGCCGACGGCAAGCACCGTCCAGTACGGATTGATTTCGATTCTGGCGAAAGACGAGAAGCCGTTCTTCTCCGCAAGGTACTCCCGCGCGGCGGAGAGGTCCTGAAATTCCGGTGAGGATTCCGGAATCGGAGTCAGCAGATAAGTGTTCCCCTGGTGGAACATCATGTTGTCCGCAAGCTGCCCGCCGCTCTCGTAAATGTAGGTGGACATGGAATAGTCGTTTCCGTAAACGGACACGGAGGCCAGCAGGTCGGAGATGCTGACGACGGCCGTCAGGGCCCCCTCGTACTCGCCGTCCCGGTAGACCGGCAGCGTGGCGAGGGCAAGCGGGGCGTAGCGCGAACTGTTTGCTCCGCTGCCCGTGATGGTCGAGTAAAAATGCGGGCTCCAGCTGATCTCCCGCGGCGTTTTCCGCACCATTTCGGCGGCGAGCTTCTTCTCCGTCCCGCCGAAGAACCAGTAGGTTTTGGGTACGCCGACGACCGCCCCGTCCTTCCCCAGAAAGACGACGCCGTCCAGATAGTTCCTCCTGTACTTGTAGATGATGGCGAGCTCTTCCTCCAGCTCGGGGTAGGAACGGTTCTTTCCCCCGTTCAGGCAGTAAGGTTCCAGGTCCAGCAGCATATTCTCCGTCTGCTGGATGGAACCTTCCAGGGAAAGCGAGATCTGGTCGGTCGTCTTCCGCAGGGACTCCCGCTGCACGTCCTCAAAAAAGTCGTAGAGATAGTTCCTGGAAACCGCGACGATCAGCGCGGTGAACACGATGCAGGGGACCGTCAGCAAAACGACGATGCGGAGGAACGCGCTCTGCCCGAGCCTGAGCTTCAAATTCGGAAATTTTAATTTCATCGTTAATCACAACAAAGGCAGGCTGTTTTTTTATTATTGTAGCATACGCCGGCGGAAACTGCAAAGAAGCCAAGCCCGCCCGGGATCAACCGGATCGCTTCCGTCGGGAAAGCGGGGCAAAACCTCGCGTCTTGCCCCGCTCTCGCGGTGATGAATGCTCTCAGGATCAGTTATTTCGCGTAGTCTGGCACGGGAACGCCCAGTTGCTTCGCGTCGGCCTCGATGATCTTCTTGCCGCCTTTGGCGAGCCACTCCTTCGTGTAGGCGTCCCACTCGGAAAGCGGGCGCTTGCCGGTGACGAACGCCAGCTCCTGCGCGTTGACGTAATCCGTGATGCCGGGCGACACGCTCTCGTCGGAAATCGGGCAGAGAAGGCCGGTGTTCGGCCAGCGCGCTTCCTTCGATTCAATGTCCTGCAGCTTGTTGCCGGCGACATTCTCCTTGACCATCTGGGGATCGTCGCCGGTCGGCGAGTTGCGCTGGAAGGGAACAATAAGCCCGAACTGCTGCCATGGCCCCGTGGCCGTCATCAGCGTGTTGTCGCTCCACGGCGAGCCCTTGCTCGCGTTGTAGAAATAGAACGTGCCGTCGTCGTTGTACTTCCAGGTTCTCGGGGTTTCGACCGGATAGCCGGCCGCCTTCCACTCCTCGTCGGTGCCGTTCTGGATCGTCTCGAAGAAGCTGTCGCCGCCGAATTCGCAGCTGTCCACCATATGGGCCACGCGTTTCAGCTTGCCTTCGTCGGAAAAGCCGCTCTTCGACCAGCACCACAGGAAACCGGGGTTGCCGTTCGCGGCGAACTTGCCTCCCTCGATCGGGGCTTCCGAGGCGCAGGTCCAAACGCTCTCATCGCCCGCCGCGTGGCTCTTGGCCGCAGTGTACTGCTGCACAAGCGTCATCGGCGGATAATAGACGCAGCCGATCTTATCGTTGAACTGATAGGACTGCGCCTTGCTCCACTCGATGGTGTACCAGTCCGGATAGAGGACCTTTGCCTCCACGAAAGAGTGCAGGAGCGTCAAAACCTTTTTGCGGACCCCGTTGAAATTCGGGTGGCTGAGCGCGCCGCTCTCCACATGGACGGCAGGGTCGCCGTACATCGTTCCGAAACCGCCGTTCATGCCGTCAAGGACGGAGCCTCCGTTGCAGGCGGAGATCATGAAGTAGGTATCCGCCTTGCCGTTCCCGTCGGGGTCGTCGAACGTGCACTTCTTCGCGAAGTCCATCAGCTCCGCTTCCGTCTTCGGGATCTCCATGTTGAACTTCTTGAGCCAGTCCTGGCGGTAGCAGAACGTCCACACGCCGTCCTGGATCTGATAGTTCGTCGTGCAGTACAGGCCGCCGTCCTCGTCGGTGGTGTACTTGACCATGTTCTTCGTCACATACTGGCGCACAAGGGGCAGGTACGGGTAAACCTGCTTGCCGTCCAGCAGCAGGCCCTGCTCGTAAAGGTTCTTCGCCGTCGCCTGATCCGGCGCCATAAACAGGTCCGGCAAATCTCCCGAGGCGGAGCGCGTCGCGATGGATGTCTTCATGTCGTCGCCGGTGAGGGATTCGCATTTGATGGAAACGTTGAATTTCTTTTCAAGCCACGTGCGGATCGGGTCCTTGTCTCCCGCCAATGCCGGAGTGCCGTAGTTGCTCATCATGATGTCGACCGTGTAGTTCTTGCTCATGTCGTCGTAGGCGTAACGCTTGTCGTCCTTCTCCGGCGTGATGCCGGAAACCGGGGCGTCGTCGGGGAACTGGATGTCCTCGAATTTCGGGACGTCGGCCGCCGCTGCGGCGGAGCTGCCGGAGGCGTTGGAAGTCGCCGCGGCGGAGCTGCCCGCGTCCCCGCCGGAACAGCCCGGCAGGACCAGCGCCGCCAGCATGGAGGCGGCGCAAAGGATGCTTATCGTTTTCTTCATAGACGAATGACTCCTCCTTCATAATATCTCTATATTTCCTGAATCTCTTTTCCGAAAGGGCTGCGCACTCCCCGCCGGAAGAGAAAACTGGACGAATGGATCAGCCCTTCACCGAGCCGGTGTAAACGCCGTAGATGAAGTACTTCTGCAGGAACGGGTAAACGCAGAGGATGGGAAGTACGGCGATCACGACAGACGCCATCTTGAACCCCTCCGGCGTCACGCGGTCGATGGGATTCACCATCGAGCTCATCGTGTCGCTGACGTTGACGCTCGTCATCAGCTGCTTGATCACGTAAGACATCGAATAGAGGTTCGCGTCGTGGACGTACAGCATCACGTCGAACCAGGAGTTCCACTGGGCGACCGCCGAGAAAAGGCCCAGCGCGCAGATGGTGGGAACCAGGAGCGGCACCGCGATCCTCGTCATCTTCTGCAGCTCCGACGCGCCGTCGAGGTCGGCCGACTCCATGATGTCGCCCGGGATGCCCTCCACGAAGATCTTGACGATCATCATGTTGAACGCGTTGCCCATGGCGGGGATGATGTAAACCCAGAACGTGTTCATGAGGTGGAGCTTGTTGATCAGCAGGTAACCCGGGATGAGGCCGCCGTTCAGGATCATCGTGATCACGAAGAAGATCACGAGGCCGCGGTGCCCGGGCATGTCGTCCTTCGCGAGGATATACCCCGCCGGGACCACAAGCAGCAGCGAGGCCGCGGGGCCGACCACGGTGCGCAGAACGGAGATCAGAAGCGAATGAATGATGCCGCTCTGCTCAAACACAAGCTGATAGGTGCGCAGGATCGGATGCTTCGGGAAAATCACGAAATAGTTGTTGGCGAGCAGCTCGCCTTCCGAGGTCAGCGACATGCCGACGACGTAGATGAAGGGGAACAGGCAGAGGAGCGTGACAATGCCGACGATGACGGCGATGACGACCTGATAGACTCTTTCCGCGCCCGTCAGGCGGATGTGGTTCGGATTGCGTGCCATATCTTTTTCCCCCCTTACCAAAGGCCGCGGCCGGCAAACTTGTGGCTGAGCTTGTTCGAGCCGATGATCAGGATGAAGCCGATGAACGACTTCAGCATGCCCACGGCGGCGCCGTAGCTGTACTGCATCTTTCCGATGCCCACGCGGTACACCCACGTGTCGATGATGTCGCCCACGTCGTAGACGGAGGGATTATAGAAAAGCAGCACCTGCTCGAAATCGTTGTTCAGGATATTGCCGAGGGAAATGATCAGCGAAAAGACGATGACCGGCATCATGGCGGGCAGCGTGACCGTCATCGTCCTGCGGATGGGCCCGGCGCCGTCGATCTTGCACGCCTCGTACAGCTCCGGGTTCACGCCGGTCAGCGCCGCGAAATACAGGATCGTGCCCCAGCCCACGCCCTTCCAGATCTGGGAGCCGATGAGCAGGGAGCGGAAATATTTCGACTCCATGAGGAACGAGATCTTCCCCTGCCCCAGGTTCGCGAGCATCTCGTTGACAAAGCCGTTGTTGGAAAAGAAAGCGAACACGATCCCGTAAATGATCACCCAGGAAAAGAAATACGGGATATAGACGATCGTCTGGCAGATCTTTTTGTAGCGCACGTTGATCAGGTCGAAAATGAAGATCGCGAGCAGGATGGAGGGCCAGAAGGTCCACAGCAGGCGGTAGACGCTCAGGATCAGCGTGTTGGTGATCTTCTGGATCATGTCGGGGTCCGCAAAGATGCGCTCGTAATTTTCCCACCCGACGAACGGGGCGTTGAAGATCGTGTTGCCGATGCGGAAGTCCTGAAAGGACATCACCGTGCCCATGACGATCGGTATGTAGTTGAAAATGATGAAATACGCTGCGACCAGGGCGATGACGATATAGAGCGGCCTGTATTTCCGGAAAGCCGCTTTTTTCTTTTCCGCTTTTTCCCTTCCGGCGGAGGCCGCCGCCGGAACCTGCGCTGTGGCCTGATTCATAGTTTCCCTCTTCCCCTTTTCCTGTTTTTATGGCAAATGGAAATCACGATCCGGCCTGAAAAGGCGGTCATGACTTAAATACACATTTTTTGCTTCAAATGTTTCTTGTTTTAGTATAAACTGTGTTCCGCTTGAAGTACATGGACTTTACCGCTGAAAAAGTGGACTTTGAAACTGAGATTCCGCTTTTCCCCGTCTTCCGGCTTTTTCCGCGCCGGGCGGCCGGGGTTGCGGTTTCCCCCGCCCGATGGTAAAATGGATTTTATATGGGAAGAAAGCGTCGGGGGAAAGCGAATGGGTTTACGCAAGCGAACGGATGCCAAGACGAAAAGCGCAAAGGACATGACGGTCGGGGACCCGAGGAGGCTGATCCTCGCGTTCGCCGTTCCGATCTGCCTGAGCCAGCTGTTTCAGCAGCTTTACAACACGGCCGATTCCGTCATCGTGGGGAATTTCATCGGGAAAAGCGCGCTGGCGGCCGTCAGTTCCTCCGGAACGCTGATCTACCTGCTGATCAGCTTCTTTACGGGCCTCTCGATGGGCGCGGGCGTGACGATCTCAAGGTACTTCGGGGCCGGGGACTATGAGAAGATGTCGGAGGCCATCCACACCAACGTGGCTTTCGGCCTGGTCTCCGGCGCGGTGCTGACCGTTTTCGGCGTGCAGGCGACGCCGGCGATCCTGCGCTGGATGGGAACGGACCCGCGGGTGCTGCCGCAGTCCATCCTCTTTTTCCGCTATTACTTCTACGGCACGCCGGCCATCGTGATGTACAACGTCTTCACCGGCATCATGACCGCCGTCGGCGACAGCCGGAGGCCGCTCCGTTACCTCATTTTCTCGTCGGTCCTGAATATCGCGCTGGACCTGACGTTCATCGCCGGGTTCCGCCTGAACGTCGGCTGGGCCGCCGTCGGGACCACGATCGCGCAGGCCGCCAGCGCGGTCCTGTGCCTGGTCCATCTGACGCGCAGGGGGACCGTCTGCCGCATTTCGCTGCGCCGGATCCGCTTCCACCGCGACATGCTGGGAGAGATCCTCCGGTACGGCCTGCCGACGGGCGTGGAAACCTCGGTGATCGGCCTCGCCAACGTCATCGTGCAGACGAACATCAATTCCTTCGGGGAGGACGCGATGGCCGGCTACGGCTCCTACATCAAAATCGAGGGCTTCGCGTTCCTGCCGATCACCTGCTTCGCCACGGCGCTCGCCACCTTCGTCAGCCAGAACCTGGGCGCCGGAAAACACGAGCGCGCGCAGAAAGGGGCCAGGTTCGGCATCCGCACTTCGTTCCTGCTCGCGGAGGCCATCGGCGTCTTCATCTTCTGCTTCGCCCCCTCCCTCGTGGGCCTGTTCAACCGGGACCCCGGCGTCGTCGCCTACGGCGTGCGGCAGGCGCGCACGGAGGCGCTGTTTTTCTGCCTGCTCGCTTTCTCCCACTGCGTCGCGGGCATCTGCCGCGGCGCGGGGAAGGCCGTGGTCCCCATGGCGATCATGCTCGGCGTCTGGTGCGTGTTCCGCATCCTTTACATCCGCGCGGCGATGAGCGTCTCGCACGACATCGCGCTGATCTTCTGGGCGTACCCGATCACCTGGACCATCAGCTCCGCCATCTACCTCGTCTACTATAAAAAATCGAACTGGGTCCACGGCTTCGACGGCCTGGTTTAAAGCGGAAGCTCCCCCGTTTCCCGACCGGGAAACGGGGGAGCTTCTTTCGGCGGGCACGGGCCGCGTCACGCCTGCGCGGGGGCGAACCTGACGTCGATGCGTCCGTTGCTCGTCCTCACGTCCAGCGACTTTTTCTGGCCGGGATAGGCCAGCTCCGGCGGCAGCGTGTTGGAAGCGTTGCTCGTGCGGCTGCGCACCGCGTACTCGCGCATGTCGCCGCGGATCACGGCGCTGACCGATCCGTTGCTGGTGGTGAACTCGATGTGGTCCGACTCCACGTCCTGCGCGCAGACCGCCCCGTTGCTGGAGCGCAGGCTCAGCGCGTCCCGGAAAACGCAGCCCTCGGCGGTCGCGCGGCCGTTGCTGGTCTGGGCCGTGCAGGCTCCGCCCCGCATGCCGCGCAGCTCCAGCGCGCCGTTGGAAGTCCTCGCCCGCAGGTTTTCGCAGCGGAAACCCTCCGCGGAAAGGTGGCCGTTGGAGGAGGAAAGCGTCATCGCGCGCAGGCTGCCAAGCCCGGCGGCGCGCAGGCGCGCGTTGCCGGTGGAGGCGCGGATCTCCCCGGCGAACGAGGCCGGTATATCCACGCAGATCCTGCGCGGCCTGGAAAACAGGTCGCGCCAGTGGAAGACGGAAAACGTCATCGTCTGGCGGAACGAGAAAACGCCGCCCTGCTCGTAGACCTCCACATGGTCGTTTGTCCCCGGTGTGAAGCGCACCGTCACCGGGCCGCCCTGCACCGGGCGAAGCTCCACGGCGGTATTCTGCGCGGCGACGACGACCGTGTGCACCGCCCCGCGCGCGGGATAGACGCTTTCCTCCGGCGCGGCGCGGGCGGCGCCCGCGCTCCCCGCCTGCGGGGATTCCGCCGGAACCTCGTGCTCCTGGAACCCTTCTCGGCTTTCCTTCAGGATCTGGGCGGCGATCTCCCGCGGGTTCCCGAAGCCGGCGATCAGTTCCTCCTCGTCCTTCCCGTTTTCGACGCCGTCGCAGATCATCTCGCGGTAATAGTCGATGACGCACGCGCGCTCCGCATCGCTCAGCGAAACGAGCGCGGCCGCAAGCTGCCGCAGGAATTCTTCCCGTTTCATTTGGATTCCTCCTCAATATATTGATAGATGCGGCGCATTTGCTCCGCTTCCCCCAGGAACTCCCTGATCTTCTCCCTGCCGGGCGGCTCGATGCGGTAATATTTCCGAAGGCGCCCGTTGTGCTCCCGGCTGAAGGTGGAAACGCAGCCGCTCGCTTCCAGGCGGCGCAGGATGGGGTACAGCGTGGACTCGGATACCTCGATGCAGGGCGAGATCTCTCCGACGATGCGGTAGCCGTAGGACGGCTCCCGCTGCAGCGCCGCCAGGACGCAGATCTCCAGCACTCCTTTTTTCCGCTGAGTGTCCATTTTCTCTCCTTTCCGAACGCCGGCGGCCCGGCCGCGCAGGCTTTCTTTTTTCCAATAGCCGGTCCGACCGGTTGCGGCTTATACTGTGTTTTATATAGTATACTGCATTGCGCAGTTTGTCAAGGACGAATTGCAGCGCGGTAGCGATTTTTTTAGCCGCCGGCCGTTCCGCGCTTCCCGACCGGAAAGGATAGACTTTTCGCCCGATCCGCTGTAAAATGAAAGCACCTTGAAAAACCTTTTCCGAACCGCCGCCGACCGGGCGGAAAAGCCTGAATGCGGAGCGTTGCCATGAATGCCGTATACGAAAACAAATCCTGCCCCATGTACGCCGAAACCCAGCGGTCCCTTTCGCCCGTGCCGCACCTGCACAAGGAAGTGGAGATCGTCTATGTGAGGAACGGGAGCTGCGTCGCCTTCGCCGACCGAAGCAGCTTTGCGCTGCGCAGGGGCGACCTGTTCCTCGCGTTCCCGAACCAGATCCATTACTATGAAAAAGCGGCGGTGGGAACCTACTATGTGCTCATCAGCTCCCCGGACGTTTTCTTCGGGCTGGGAAGCGAGATCTGCAACCACGTGCCCGTCCGCAACGTGCTTTCCGTCGGCGAAGGGAGCCCCGTCGCGGGCCTCGTGCGGCGCGCCGTCCTCGCCGGGGGAAAATACCGGATGACCGCGCTCCACGGCTACATGAACCTGCTGATGAGCGCCGTTTTTCCGCTGCTCACGCTCAAGCCGCTGATCCTCTCCGACAACCTGACGGTGCACAGCGTGCTGGACTACTGCTCGCACAACTGCACGAGGGGGATCACGCTCGACACGGCCGCGCGCGACCTGCACCTGAGCAAATACTATATCTCCCACGTCCTGAACCAGCAGCTCCACCTGCGCTTCAACGAGTACGTCAATACGCTGCGGATCGACGCGGCGTGCGACAGCCTGAAGGAAACGGACAAAAAAATAGCCGACATCTCGGAAGATGTCGGCTTCGGAACGATCCGGTCCTTCAACCGTTCGTTCAAGCGGCTGATGAATATGACGCCGAAACGATACCGGGAGATGCTGCGGCCGGATCAGCCGAGCGAATTCAGGTAGTCCGCGCTCATCTTCGCGCACTCCAGCGGGGACTTCCCCATGCTCGGTTCGTCCTGCTCGACGACGACCCACAGCGCCCCCGCCTCTTTCGCCGCCTTCAGGATGGCGGGCATGTTCTGCAGGCCGTGGCCCAGCGGGCGGAACTCGAATTTGCCGGACGTCTCCTTCTTCTTGCTCTCGTCGATGCCGATGAGCGCGTACATATTCTCGCATTTCTGGCCCGCGAAATCCTTCAGGTGGACGATTTCCGCGCGGCCGGCGTATTTTTTCAGGTACTTCACCGGGTCTTCCCCGCCGACGTTCACCCAGCAGGTGTCGAGCTCCGTCAGCAGAAGGTCCGCGGGAACCTTTTCGTACAGCACGTCGAGCGCGTACTCGCCGCCGATCTTCGCGAACTCGAAGTCGTGGTTGTGGTAGCAGAGCTTCATGCCAAGCTCCTTCGCCTTTTTGCCCAGCGTCTTCGCGCCCTCGATCACCTCGTTGAACTTCGGCTTGCCCGGGCGGTACTCCTCCGTCAGGTAAGGGATCACGACGTATTTGCAGCCGATGTCCCGGTAAGTTTTCAGCAGGCCGGGGTCCTTCATCATGTCGGCGAACGGAACGTGCGCGGAAATCGGCACAAGGCCGTCTTCACCGCACATTTTTTTGACCTCCGCGGCGCCGTGCCCGTACAGCCCCGCGAACTCCACGCCGTCGTAGCCCATCGCCTTCACCTTTTTCAGGGTTCCCTCGAAATCCTTTTCCATGTCCCCGCGGACCGAATACAGTTGAAGCGCTACCGGGAAATCTTTCATATGTAAAACACCCCTCGTTTTTTATTTCCAATTTTCAAAATCCCGGGCGGAAAGCCTTCAGGGCCCCGGCCCGGCCCGCGTCAGATGACGAACTGGCGCATATAGCGGTACGAAAGCTTGACGGACTCCAGCACGCGCCGGCGGCTTCCCTCGAACGCCTTGTCTTCGATCTCCACGCAGGCGCAGCCGTCGTAGCCGATGTCGGTCAGCGCGGAGACGTATTTGCCCCAGTCGACGTCGCCGAGGCCCGGGAGCTTCGGGACCATATATTCCAGCGGATAGGCCATGATGCCCACGTCGCGCAGCCGGTCCGGCAGCAGCTTGATGTCCTTGAAGTGGACGTGGAAGATCTTGTCCCTGAACTCGTACAGCGGTCTGATGTAATCCATCTGCTGCCAGACGAAATGGCTCGGGTCGAAGTTGATGCCGAAATTGTCGCTGGGCAGCAGCGCGAACATCTTCCTCCACAGATCCGGCGTGGTGAACAGATTCTGCCCGCCGGGCCACTGCTCCGCCCCGAACAGCATCGGGCAGTTCTCGATGGCGACCTTCACGCCCTGCTCTTCCGCGAAGCGGATGATCGGCGGCCACACCTGCTTGAATATCTCGAGGTTGTCTTCCACGTTTTTCGTCTGGTCGCGCCCGATGAAGGTCGTCACGAGGTTGACGCCGAGCAGGCGGCTCATCCGGATCACCTTTTTCAGGTGCTCGATGCTGGCGCTCCGCTTCTCCGGGTCGCCGTCCATCGTGTTGGGGTAGTACGCGAGCGAAGAGATCCGGATCTTCTTCTTCCCGCAGTAATCCTTGAGATAGGCGATATATTTTTCGGAGGTGTCGTTCACGTCGATATGGCTGACGCCGGCATAGCGGCGCTCCGCCTTCCCCTGCGGCCAGCAGGCCACCTCCACGCACTCGTAGCCGTTCTCCGACGCGTTGTCGATCATTTCCTCAAAGGAAAATCCGTCGTAGATTGCGCTCAAGATTCCGAGTTTCATGAACTTTCATTCCCTTCCTGACAATGTGTTCCGCGCAGGCTTTCCGCCGGGACGGGCCCGGTCAATTTTTTCTTGTCCCGCGCTTGCTTTTTGTCTTTATTGTATAAATATCCGGCCGGTTAAGCAAGTCAATCCGGTCGCATTTTGTGGACAAATATTGCTGTGTTGCGTTTCCCCGCCAAAAGCGCGTTTCGCCGGCGGGCCAACCGCGGCCCGGAAACCGCCCGTGGCTCCCCGGCGCATTTTATGGTACAATGAAAGCAGATTGGAAAAAACGCGGCGGAAGGAGGCACGAAGGCGGAGATGAACACAAAACCGACGCGGCGGGACGTGGCGCGGCTGGCCGGCGTCTCGACGGCGACAGTGTCCAACGTGGTCAACCGGTCCGGCAAGGTGAAGGAGGAAACCGTCCTCCGCGTGCAGCGCGCGATCGACAGGCTGCACTACCGGCCGGACATGGTGGCCCGCAGCCTGACGACGGGGAAAACCATGCAGATCGGCATCGTGCTGGAGGACGTCCTCAACCCCTTCTACGGGGAAATCGTGAGGGAATTCGAAAACGCCGCCGGCGAACGCGATTATTTCGTCAGCGTCTGCACCGGCCTGCGCAAGCTGGACGGCTACTTCGACAGCGCCGTCACCCGCGGGCTGGACGGCATCTTCGTCACGGCGCTGCCGTACAAGTTCCGGGTGGAAAAGCTCTACCGCCTGGTGGACTGCGGCGTCCGGGTGCTCACAAGCGGCAACGTCAACGTGGACCGCAGCCGCGTCTCCTCGATCGAGCAGGACTACGAAAGCGGCATGGCCGCGGCAATACGCCACCTTTACCGGCTCGGCCACCGCCGCATCGCCTACCTCAGCGGCCTGGGGCGGTCGCAGACCTTCGACCTGCGCTGCGTCGCCTACCGGCGCTGCGCCGCGGAGCTCCGGCTGCCGGACGCCGGCTCCCTGCTTGTTTCCGGGGAGGCCCCCTACACGACGAACGTGCGCGACGGCTACAACTGCGCCGCGCGCCTGCTGCGCTCCGGGAAACGCTTCACCGCGGCCGTCTGCGGCAACGACCTGATGGCCATCGGCGCCATCCGCGCGTTCCGGGAAAGCGGCCTTCGGGTGCCGCAGGACGTCTCGGTCGTCGGCTTCGACGGCATCGAGATCGGCCGTTTCTGCGACCCGCCGCTCACGACGATGAGCCTCGACAAGGAGCGGTTCGGCCGCAAGGCGTTCGAGCTCCTTTACCGCGGCATGGCCTGCGGGGAAACCGCCTCCTGCACGGAGGGCCTGACTCTGCTGGAGGGCGGCTCCACCGCCCCGTGCCCGTCCGCGCCCTGACCGCGGCCGGCGGGCCGGACGGTTTCCCCCCTCACTGCACGAGGCGGCCCCTCTCCGCCGGAACCGGCGGAGAGGGGCCGCTTTTTCCCTTTCCCGGGAAACGCCGCGTTTATTCTTTTTCGAGCGGCTTGGGGTTGGGGCAGTCGATCTTTTCCCTGTGGATGGTCGGCGCGGCCCATTTCACCGCGTTGCGGAGCACCCGCTGGATATTCGGGTCATGGTAGGTCGGGTTGCTCTCGTGGCCGGGCTGGAAATAGAAGATTTTGCCGTAGCCCCTGCGGTACGTCACGCCGGAGCGGAAAACCTCGCCGCCGCTGAACCAGCCGAGGAACACCGTCTCGTCCGGCTCCGGAATATCGAACGGCTCGCCGTACATTTCCTCCACGGGCAGCTCGAAGTGCTCCGGCAGGCCGGCCGCGATGGGATGCGTCGGGTTGACCGTCCAGAGGCGCTCGCGGTCGCCGTCGCGCCACTTGAGCGTGCAGCTCGTGCCCAGAAGGAACCGCAGCGGCTTGCACAGGTGGCCGGAGTGCAGCACGATCAGTCCCATGCCCTTGAGCACGGCCTCCTGTACCCGGCGGGCGATCTCGTCGGGCACCTCGTCGTGGGCCATGTGGGCCCACCAGATCAGCACGTCCGTATGCGCGAGCACGTCCTCCGTCAGGCCGCACTCCGGGTCGGAAAGCGCCGCCGTGCGCGCCACGATCCCGTCGTCCTGCTCCAGAAAGTCCGCGATCGCGCGGCTGATGCCCTCCGGATAGATCTTCAGAACGTTTTCCTGCGTCCTGTCCTGCTTTCTTTCGTTCCAAACCGTTACATGAATCGCCATAAGTATTTCCTTTCCGCCGTACCGGCAGTCGTTTCAGTTTTTCAGCAGCGGGGACGCGTTACCGCTTTTCCCCGTCGAAACGGTATTCCTTCCCGCTCGCGGCCGAACGGTAGATGCCCTCGAGGATCTGCGTCACGACGAACGCCTGCTCCGGCTTGACGAGCGGCTCGGTGTCGTTCAGGATCGACTTCAGCCACTGCTCCGCCTCGCACGCGCCCGCGTCCATGCTCTTGCCGCCGAAATACGCGACCTCGCCGCCGGGCGAGAAATGCTCCTCCGTCATCCTGCCGTGGTAGTCGCGGTTGAAGACGAGCGTGTCTCCCTTGAACTGCTGGTCCAGGGGCGAGCGCATCTCCGCGCCGGCCTTCGTCCCGCAGAGCGTGGTGGCGGCCTCCCTCTGGTTGAGGATGTTCAGGGCCCAGGAGCTTTCGAGATAAACCGTGGCGCCGTTCTCCATCTTGATGAAGCCGAACGCGGAATCCTCCACTTCGTATGTATCCGGGTTCCACGGGCCCCAGATGTTGCTCTGCGCCGCTTCCCTGGAATGGCCCAGCTTGCAGAAAACCGACCCCGTTACGGACACGGGCTTGTAGTTGTCCATCATCCAGAGCGTCATGTCCAGCGCGTGGGTGCCGATGTCGATGAGCGGGCCGCCGCCCTGCAGCGCCTTGTTCGGGAAAACGCCCCAGGTGGGCACCGCGCGGCGGCGCAGCGCGTGCGCCTTGGCGAAGTAGATCTCGCCCAGGTCGCCGGCCGCGCACGCCTCGTGCAGGACCTGCACCTCCGGGCGGAAGCGGTTCTGGTAGCCGATGGTGAATTTCTTCCCCGATTTCTTCCACGCGTCCAGCATCTTCCGGGCGGAAGCCGAGCTTTCCGCCATCGGCTTTTCGCTCAGCACGTGCTTGCCTGCCTCGAACGAGGCGACGGCCGCCGGGCAGTGGACGACGTTCGGCGTCAGCACGTGCACCACGTCGATCGCCTCGTCCTTGAGCATCTCGTTGTAATCCGTATAGACCTTCGCGTCCGGCGTGCCGTATTCCTTCGCGGCCTTCTCCGCGCGCTCCGGGATAATATCGCAGAAAGCGACCATCTCGCAGAGCTCCGGGAACTTTTTCAGGGCGGGGAAATGCTTGCCGTTCGCAATGCCGCCGCAGCCGATGAACCCGATTTGCAGTTTTCCGTTTTTCACTCAAAACCCTCCGTTTTCGAGACAGGATGGAAGCCGTCCCGCGAACCCCCTCCGGCGTCTCCCGTTTCCCCTTTCCCGAAACGGCTGTCCGGAATCATACAGGATTCGCTTTCTCCATTTCCTGTTTTTGTCTTTATTGTATAAATTCCCGGCGGGTTAAGCAAGTCAATCCGGCTGCAATTTGTAGACAAATATTGCTGTATCGCGGCGCGGGACCGCGCGCACGCCCCGGCAGCCGACTGCCGCGCGGCGCTTTATTTTTCCGAACCGGGGGACGGCGCGGAAAATCCGGCGCAAACGTGATATAATGTCTCTCGGCGCATCTGCGCGACGAAAATACCGGAACGGAGGAGCTTCCGATGCGGAAACCGCGTATTTCTCCCGAAATAAAACCGACGCTCAACATGGCCGCCGTGCAGGCAAGCTACTGGTTCGCGTGCGCGTTTACTCCGTACAGCACCGTCTACCTGCAGCGGAACGGGTTCGGCGCGCCGCAGATAGGCATCCTCAACGCGGCCTGCAGCGTCACCGCCATTTTCGCCATGGTCGCGTGGGGCCTCGTGAGCGACCGCATCAACTCCATCAAGAAAACGCTGCTGCTCTGCACCGCCGGCGGCGCCGCCACCTTCGCGCTGGTTCCCGCGTTCCCGCCGGCGCTGCCCGGCTGGACGACGCTGATCTTCTTCTACTTCCCGCTCTCGAACGTTTTCCGCGGGTGCTCGGCCATGCTGCTCGACAACCTCTCAATCCGGCTCTGCGCGCGGGAGCGGATTAACTACGGCCCGGTGCGCGCGCTCGGTTCGTTCTCCTTTATGGTCGGCAGCCTGCTGACCGTCCCTCTCCTGACGAAGCTCGGCGTCGCCGCGTCGTTCTGGCTCAACGGCCTCACGACCGTGCCGGCCCTCGTATTCCTCGCGCGCTGCAGCGATCCGAAAGTGCCGGAGGCTGAGCGCAGCGAGAAGAAGCGGAAGCCGGACCCGCGCGGCCTGTTCCGCAATTCCTACTACATAGCGTTTCTCGTCTTCACCGTTGCCATCTTCATCCCGTACAGCGCGGAGTCCGCGTTTCTGCCCTACCTGATGGAGGACGTCGGCGTCTCCAGCACGCAGTACGGCACGCTGCTGGCCGTGCGGGCCACGATGGAGATCCCGTTCCTGCTGTTCATCCGGAAGCTGCGGCGGCGCTTCCGGCTCTCCCGCCTCATCATGCTCTCCGGCGTCTTTATGGCCGCGGAATGCTTCGCGCAGTCCCTTTTCACGCACGGCCTGGGCACCCTGCTCGTTTTCGGCTCGGTGTTCGGGCTGGGGTACGGCATTTTCCTCGGGACGGCGCCGCAGTACCTGCTGCGGCTGGCGCCCGACCACCTGAAGGCGACGGCGCAGTCGCTCTATGCTTCCGTGAGCGCCGTCTCGGGCATCGTGGGGAACTTCGCCGGCGGCTTCCTCTGCCAGGCGCTCCGCCCGCGCCCGTTTTACCTGCTGCTGGGCGCGCTGTTCCTTTTCGCCATCGGCGTGTTCGCCGCCTCGTTCCTTTTCGCGCGCGGCCGATACAACCCCGCCGACGAAAAAGGCTGAGCTGCCGAAGGTGCGGCGCTTCCGGTTCCGCAGGACTTTTGCAATTTGCCGGAGGATTCGATACGATAGAGCAAACGATGGATCGCGTTTCATTTTTTACCGCAAGGACGGTGATATTGTGCTCCCCTCCCGTGACAATCCGATCAAAAGGAACCGCAAGATCGGGACAAAACGCGCCGGCTACAGAAAGCAAAGCGACTTCCGGATCCCTTGGCAGGGCCGCGCCCCGTTTTATGAGAATCTGGAATCCGCAGAACTTTATCAGAGGGAAATAAACGGTAAGCGCTACTCCTTCGCCGTCGAAAAATTAAAGCGAGGGTACCGGCATATCTGCAGCGTGGATGAGATATGCGACGTAATAAAATACGTCCCGGAGGAGGATTTGGAAGGGCTCAGCCTGATCGTCTTAAGGCAGCCGAAGAAAAAAGAGGAGATTTTCAGCCCGTGTTGGGGAAGATTGCAGTACGACTACAAATATGGGAATCGAACGCAGCCGGCCATTCTATTGGAAGCCCTCGATTTAGGCAGGCCCATGAAAATTAGAAAAACCGGAATTTCCCCCTTCTTCCGAAAAGAGTTAAATCGATTGGAAAAGGAAGGGGCCGAGATTTTAAATGATAAAAGGCGATTGACGGTTCGAATCACCTTTCAGTCGGCAAAGAACATTCAATTATACAGGACGCTTTTACATGAAGTGGGGCATTACGTTTCCTATAAAAAAGGATGCCGTGTGAATTGTTATGAAGAGAATGAGGCTTACGCAAACCGTTATGCGGCGCACATAAAGTCATTGCTGCCGCCGGCGTTTGAGCACGAAGCGGCGTTTCGTGCAGAAGGAAAAGGCCGGAAGGCTGTTAAAAAATATTTTCTAAGGAATACGCCTTGAGCGGCTTGAAAAGCCCGTTCAAGGCGTATTCCTTCGCGGCCTTCTCCGCGCGCTCCGGGATAATATCGCAGAAAGCGACCATCTCGCAGAGCTCCGGGAACTTTTTCAGGGCGGGGAAATGCTTGCCGTTCGCAATGCCGCCGCAGCCGATGAACCCGATTTGCAGTTTTCCGTTTTTCACTCAAAACCCTCCGTTTTCGAGACAGGATGGAAGCCGTCCCGCGAACCCCCTCCGGCGTCTCCCGTTTCCCCTTTCCCGAAACGGCTGTCCGGAATCATACAGGATTTGCTTTCTACATTTCGTGTTTTTGTCTTTATTGTATAAATTCCCGGCGGGTTAAGCAAGTCAATCCGACTGCAATTTGTAGACAAATATTGCTGTATCGCGGCGCGAAGAAAAAAAATCCGGAACCGCGCGAGGCGGTTCCGGCCGTGCGGCCCCGGAGAAAGCGGTCAGGCTTTCGTTCCGGTGAGGGCGATACCCTGCACAAACTGTTTCTGGAAAATGATGAAAACGACGAGCATCGGCCAGATCGCCATGACGGAGCCGGCCATCAGCACCGGGTAATCGGTAAAATGCGCCCCTTCCAGGGTGGCAAGGCCGACGGAAAGCGTCATCTTGGAGGTGGAGGTATTGACGATCAAAGGCCACATCAGATTGTTCCACGCGAAAAGCCCTGTGAAAATCGCAAGGGAAACGATTCCGGGCCTCGCAAGCGGAAGCATGATCTGCCAGAAAATCCTTCCCTGGCCGCAGCCGTCCAAAGTGGCCGCTTCCTCCAGGTCCTTCGGCAGCGTCGCGAAGAACTGGCGGAGCAGAAAAGTGCCGAACGCGCTGAAGATATTGGGGATCCAGAGAGCGCTTACCGTGTTGAGCAGACCGAGCTTCTGGATGATCAGATACTGCGGCAGCAGGAAGATCTGCGACGGAACCATTAGCACGGACAGTACGATCAGGAACAGAGCATTCTTACACGGGAAATCGATCCTCGCGAAAGCATAGCCCGCCATCGAACACAGGAAAATCTGCCCTGCGACGATGACAATCGTGGAGACGGCGGTGTTGTAAAAGAAGATTCCGAACGGGAGCATGGAAAGCGCCGAAGCGTAGTTCACCGGCTGAAAGGACTTGGGTAAAATGGCGGGCGGGATCATCATGGACTCGCCCAGCGTCTTGAACGACGTCAGTATCATCCAAAGGAACGGGACGACCGTCACGAGCACGCCAAAGATCAAAACGACATGAACGGCGATTTTATAACGATTTTTATGCCCTTTGCGCAACTCGGCAGTACCTGTTTGTTTCATATCGGCGCCTCCCTCAATCATAGTTCACCCATTTGTCCTGGAGCTTCATCTGCACTGCCGTTATGACCATGATGATGGCAAACAGGACGATGGCGATAGCCGAAGCGTAGCCTTTGTCCGAGGTGATGAACGCATTCTGGTAGAAATAGTAGACGACCGTTTCGGCGGAAGTGAGCGCCGCACTTGAATTCGGGATCATCATGAAGATAAGGTCGAACGCCTGGAAAGCGCTGATCAGCGACGTGACCAGCACGAAAAACAGCGTCGGGGTAAGCAGCGGGACGGTGATGCGGAAGAATTTGCAAACCGCGTTGGCGCCGTCGGTCTCGGCCGCCTCATAGTAAGAGGCCGGAATGCCCTGAAGGCCGGCAAGCAGAATGATCATGTTGTTCCCGATGGAGGCCCAGACAGCGACGATGATGACGGAGGCCAAAGCGGAATGCGGGTCTGCCAGCCACTGGGGGCCCTTCGCCCCGAGCAGGCCGAGAAGGTAATTGATCAGGCCGTAATCCGAATTGTACAGCCATTTCCATACCATTGCGATGGCGGCGGGCATGGTGACCGACGGCAGGAAGAAAAGGGTTCTGTAAACGGACCTTCCCTTGATCTTCGTATTGAGAAGAACGGCCAGCAGAGTGGAAAAACAGATGCCGACCGGCACGACGACGACCGCGTAGATCAGCGTGTTGACGAGCGTCTGACCCATGATCGGATCGCTGAAAAGGCGCCTGTAATTCTCCAGGCCGGACCAATTTGCCTGGCCGAAATCGCCGATGGTCTTGAAGCTGTTAAGAAGCGTCTGGAAAAAAGGTATGATATAGAAAATCAGTAAGCCGCCCACCGTGGGCAAAGTGAAAATGACAAACCATATGTAACCGTCTTTCTTTTTCTGGGAAAGGCGTTTTTTTGCCGAAGCATCTCTCATACGGGCAACGGCCATTTTAAATCATCCCCTTACGGATAAAGCTCAGCCAGCCCTGCGCAACGCACGGCCGGCTGGCTTTCCCATCCATTTCCCGGATTCTCCCCGGACGCTCTACTTTTCCGTGGCAAGAACGGCGTTTACGGCCTGAGCCAGCTTTTTGCACCCTTCCTCCGGCGTTTCCTGCATCGCCCAGATCTTGGCCATCTCATCCGTTTCAAGCTGCTGCCATTTGGCGGTTTTCTCCGTGCAGGGATACATCACCGCGTAATCGAGCTCATCGGTAAGCGCCTTGAGGTTGTACTGCGGCTTGGAGGCCGTGTATTTTTCAAGCGACGGCTTGTAAGCCGGAAGGGCAATGTTGGACGTGGCGCGAATATCGTTGGCGTCCTTGCCCGCAAGATACTTGACCAATTTCCACGCCTGCTGCGGGTATTTCGTCTTGGAGTAGATCGCGTTGACCATACCATGGATGATCGTGGCCCGCTTTTCCATCTTCGGCATGATCTGGAGGTCGAACTTGTCTTTGATTTTCTCATTGGCCATATATTCCGGAACGATCCACGAGCCGGAATAGATCATGGCGACTTTTCCCGATTCGAACATGGTGTCCGCCGTCGTATCCGTAAGCTGCTGAGCGGTCGGAGAAAAGCCCTTCTTGATCAGGTCGATCCAGCATTGGATTCCCTGAATCGATTTCGGATCGTCAAAGCCGCACTTCTTTTTGTCTTCGGAGAGGATATATCCTCCCGCCTGGATCATCGTGTTGTAGAAGCCGTTCTGATTCGCGTTCTGCGCCGCGATTCCGTAGATCCCCTTGCTCTTGTCCGTCAGCTTCGGCGCCGCGGCGACGACGTCATCCCAGGTCCAGTCGGCTGTCGGGTACTTTACGCCGGCGTTGTCGAAGATTTCCTTATTGTAAAACAAGCCGACGGTGTCGAAATCGTTCGGGATGCCGTACTGCTTTCCTCCGACGTTATAAAGCTTCACCAAGGCCTCCGGATACTGTGAAAGGTCGATTTTATCCTTGGAAATGAAGTCGTCGAGGGGCGTCATCATATTGCCTTCCGCATATTTCGTCACGTTCGGCCCGTTCATCCAGAACACATCGGCAAGGCTCCCGCCGGTAGCGGCCGTTTCAAGCTTCGTCCAGTACTGGGCCCACGGCGTGATCTCGATCTCCACTTTGATGTTTGGATTTTCCTCCATGAACTGGTCGACCATTTTCTGGTAGATCGGCTGCTGGTTCTTATCCCACAAGGCGAATTTCAGGGAAACTTTTTCATCGTTGTTCGCCGCGGCGGATCCGCCGCTGGCGGCTTCCTTGGACTGGCAGCCCGCAACGGACACAACGAGCATGGCTGCGCACAGGATCGACGCGACGATCTTTTTGAATTGCATGGCACAACTCCCTTTCATTCCTCTAATATCGAGATTGGGTTATGAATTCCGGCGTCCGATACGTCCGCATCGGGCCGGTCGGCAGGCAAAGAAAAATTTCCCGGACCACTCGTCCCGCACGCCGAAAAAAGCATCCGGCGTATCAGGCGGAACTTTGCGATCAAAGTCCGTACGGCATGCCTGCTCCTTACAATTTTTCCTCGCCCGAGCTGTGCCTCTGCGCAATAAAGCAGAGAATATAATTCAGACTCAGGGCTGCCGTTATCACGGAAGCAGGCAGAAGCGAAGTCATGAAATTACATAAAATAAAAAGAATATAAGTGAGAAACAATGTGCAGAAATTCTTGCTTTTATTATATAGTAACTGAACAAGAAAGTCTACTATTTGCAGGCAATTTTTTGTTTTATTTTCAAACCGCCGGCGTTCGTTCCGGGTACAACGCTGTCCCCGGAACGAACGGCGATTTTTCATCTTACTGTCCGCTCGGGGACGGCATATTTTTCTGACGACGGAGAAGTACACCATATTCTCCGCTGCGGTCAGGCTCGTTTCCACACCGCATAGCGCCCCGGCGGAAAGCCGCCGCTGTCACGGCTCCCACTGCCTGCGGTCCAGCCACCTGCCGTTCGTGAAATCGGGGATCGCCTGCGGCATGCCGCCCATGGCGACGCTCTGCTCGCTCAGGCACGAAACGCTCATCCACGCCGCGGCGTCGTACACGTCGATCGGCGCGGGGGCGTCGGCGCGGGCCGCGTCGAAAAACGCGTTGAACTCCAGCCAGTCGATTCCGTCGTGGCCGCCCTGCACCCCTTCCGCAAGATACTTTTTCCAGACGGGATGGTCGTATTTTTCACGGTACTCCTCGGCGCTGTTCCAGCGCTTCTTCCAGTTGAAATCGTACTTGTTGTCTTTCCCGTCGAGAAAAACGCTGTCATTGTCCTCCATGAACATGCCCTTCGTCCCCTGCACGTGGAACGCGCGGGAATACGGGCGGGGCAGCGTGGTGTCCAGCGTCAGGCAGATCGTCTCGCCGCGGGCGCACTTGACGACCGTGGTGACCACGTCGCCCTGCGCGAAACGCAGGCTCGCCGCGTCGTACTGCGGCCCCTTCTCGCGCATCAGGTATTCGTGCAGCCCCGCCGCTTTCGAGGCCACCGACACGAGCGTCAGCATCCTGTTCCCGCGGTTGACGTCCAGCACGTTCGCGATCGGCCCGAGCTCATGCGTCGGGTAGTTTTCGCAGTTGCGGCCGAGGTAGTTGCGGAAGCGGTAGTGGCGGTTTTCGCGGCCGTAGGAGACCTCGTCCCGCAGGTCGTGCCGGTAGCCGCCCTGGCAGTGGACGATCTCGCCGAAAACGCCCTGCCGCACCATATTCAGAACCATCAGCTCGTCGCGGCCGTAGCAGCAGTTTTCCAGCAGCATGCAGTGCGTTCCGGTCTCTTCGTGCGTGCGGACCAGCTTCCAGCAGTCGTCCAGCGAATAGGCGCCGCCCACCTCGAACGCGGTGTACTTTCCGGCCTTCATCGCGTCGCAGGCCAGGCCGACGTGGGACTCCCACGAGGCGGTGATCAGCACGGCGTCGATTTCGCTCAGAGCGAGCAGCTCCCTGTAGTCCGCCGTTTTGCGCGGCGCAGGCTGTCCGGCTTTCTCAACCATCCGCGCCGCCCGGTCGCACCGGTCCGCGTAGCGGTCGCAGACGGCCGCCACGCGGACGCCTTCCCGCGGAAGGACGCACTGCTCGAGGAGCGACGTGCCGCGGCATCCGAGGCCGATCACGCCGATCGTCAATAAATCTTTCATCTTTCCATCTCCTTAACACAGAGTCCGACTCCATTGTTTCCGGCTCGATACTTTTCCCGCCCGGTCCGCGCTCCGAACGCGCGGCTGCCGGTACAGGATCTCCCTTACAGGAAAGATTATAGGAAAACGCCGAAATATTGTAAATGAGTTTTCCGGAATTAAATCAATTGTACAAAAAAATTACAGTTTCAGGCCTCCGCGCCCGAATCCGCTCCGCCGGGGCGCCGCGGCGCGGTTTTACGGAAAAGGCAGGGCGCATGCGGGCGCCTGCCGCCGAAGAAACGGGCTTGATTTTTACGCCGCGGGCCCATAGAATAACGAATGGGCATGGATTCCGGACTCTTCCCCGAGCGGATCGGGGCGGCCCAATTTTTGAAAGGGATGACCGAAACAGTGAAACTACAGTTTTTAGGCACCGCCGCCGCCGAGGGCTGGCCGGCACTTTTCTGCGACTGCCCGTACTGCCGGGAGGCGCGCCGCCTCGGCGGAAAAAACATCCGCACCCGCTCGCAGAGCATCGTGGACGATCGTCTGCTGATCGACTTTCCGGCGGACACCTACTGGCACAGCGTCCGCTACGGCGTCCACCTGGAAAAAATCGAGCATGTTCTCGTCACGCATTCCCACGAGGACCATTTCTACCCGCTGGAATTTTTAAATAAACGCCCCGGCTTCGCGCGCGGATACGCTTCCGGCGACGTCCCGCAGCTTCACCTCTACGGGAACGAGGCCGTTTTCGTCCGGATGAACGACGCGCTGCAAAGCGTGTTCGGCGAAGGCGGCCAAAAGCAGTGGGAACCGTTCCTGAAGCTGCATCTGCTGCGCCCGTTCGGAGCGTTTTCCATCGGCGGCTACCGCATCACGCCGCTGCCATGCAACCATATGGCGACCGAGCAGGCCCTGATCTATCTGATCGAAGCCGGGGGCAAACGCCTGCTTTACGCCCACGACACGGGCAAGCTCCTCCCGGAAACGCTGGAGTTCCTGAAAGGAAAAGCGCTGAGCGCCGCCAGCCTCGACTGCACGCTCGGGGCGCTCAGCGCCCCGGAGGGGGGCCATATGGGGTTCCCGGAGAATCTCGCGCTGCGCCGGTGGATGCTGGAAAACGGATGCGCCGACGAAAACACCGTTTTTGTCTCCAACCACTTCTCCCACAACGGGACGGCGGTTTACGACAAAATGGTGGAAATCGCGAAAGGCACCGGCTTCACCATCTCCTACGACGGCATGACCATCACGTTCTGAGCCGCCGTGCAACCGGAAAAACCGCAGGGCAAGAGCACCGGCCCGCCGCATGAAAGCGGCGGGCCGGTGCTCTTGCTGCTGGCTGGTCTGACCGCTCACCCGGCAAAGAGCGGTCAGATCTGTTCAATATGTTCATTAATTTTGAAGTCAAAAATAAGTTTTAAAGTTTTGCTTGAAATTTTATTACATGTATTATATAATAACTTTGAAATAAAGTTTCTTCGATCCGCTTCGGAGGTGGCAGCATGAAAGGGAATTTTTCCGCAGGAGAGGTACGGCAAAACGCGATTATTTACAGAAGATGGAGAAAACGCCACAATATCCTTAAAAACTGGCAGCTGTATCTCATGTTCTTCCCGGTCCTTCTTTATTTTATTGTCTTTTGCTACGGACCAATGTACGGCATCCAGATCGCGTTCAAGCAGTTTTCGGCAACAAAAGGTATTTGGGGAAGCCCCTGGGTCGGCACGGAACAATTCACAAGATTTTTTAACAGCAGCGTCTGCGGCGAGACCATCTGGAACACGCTGAGCATCAGCCTGTACACCCTCGCGGTATGCTTTCCTCTCCCCATCCTCCTTGCACTGCTTCTCAACGAAGTTAGGAACATTCATTTTAAAAAGGCTGTCCAGACAATTACTTACGCTCCTCATTTTATTTCCACTGTAGTCCTGTGCGGCATGGTCATCCTGTTTCTCTCGCCGACGGGCGGCATCCTAAACCAGGCGCGGAACGCCGTGGGGCAGCCGACAATCAACTACATGTACGACGGAAAGTATTTCAAGACGATTTACGTCCTCTCGGGCGCGTGGCAGGAAACTGGTTTCGCTTCCATCATTTATCTCTCCGCGCTTGCGGGCATCGATCCCCAGCAGCACGAAGCGGCCGTGATCGACGGGGCGACGCGCCTGCAGAGAATCTGGTACATCAATCTTCCCGGAATCTTACCCACAATCTGCATCATGCTGATCATGCAGTGCGGCTCACTCATGAACGTGGGGTTCGAGAAAGTTTTTCTTCTCACCAACGATCTGAACCGTTCGGCGGCCGAAGTCATTTCCACCTATGTCTATAAGGTCGGGCTGCAACAACGGCAGTACTCTTTCTCAACCGCGGTCGGCCTGTTCAATTCGGTCATCAACTTTATCATTCTCATCATCGTGAATTCTCTTGTCAAAAGACTGAACCAAAGCAGCCTGTTCTGATCTGCCGGGAAAGGATGATTTAAATGATTATGCGGAAGAGCCGGGACGACCGGACGTTCGATATCGTCAACGCCGTCCTTTTGACCGTTGTGATGCTGGTGATCTTGTATCCGCTGTTTTTCGTTTTGATTGCCTCCGTCAGCGATCCGCTGGAAGTCCTTTCGGGCAACGTTCTGCTGATGCCGAAAGGGCTGAATGGAAACGGGTATCGGATGGTTTTCCGCGACCCGGACATTCTTGTCGGATATCGCAACACGATTTTTTATACCGTGGCCGGCACGCTGCTGAATCTGGCTTTGACCGTTCTGGCGGCATACCCGCTTTCCAGGAAGGATTTCGTCGGGCGAAAATTATTTACCGTTGTGCTCACCATCACCTTGTTCTTCAGCGGCGGGCTGATCCCTACATACCTCATGATGACCAACACCCTGCATATCACGGACACCGTCTGGTCCATGCTCCTGCCGGGGGCCGTTTCCGTCTGGAACATCATCATTGTCCGCACCTATATTCAGACCACCATCCCGGCGGAGCTTCAGGAGGCAGCCACAGTGGACGGCTGCACCAATATGCAGCTCCTGTGCAGGATTATTTTGCCCCTTTCCAAGCCTGTACTGGCCGTTATGGCTCTGTTTTACGGCGTCGGTCACTGGAATGAATTCTTCAACGCCCTCGTCTACCTCAACAGCAAAGGGCTTTATCCCTTGCAGCTCATTCTGCGCTCGATCCTGATCCAGAACCAGATGTCGGACAATATGCTGTCCGACCTTGACTCGCTGGCGAACCGCCAGGTTCTTGCCGAAAGCATCAAGTACGCGCTGATCGTCGTCTCCTCCGCGCCTGTCATCATCATTTACCCGTTCCTTCAGAAATACTTCGTCAAAGGGCTGATGGTCGGCGCCATCAAGGGTTGATTCGGTTCATCCCGGCACAAGCCGGTTGAAAGACAAAACGATAAGGGAGGATCCGTATGAAAAAGTCTATGAAAAAGCTGTCCATCGTTTTTCTGGCCGCCTGCGTCGCGCTTTCGGCAGCAGCCTGCGGCGGCGGCCAAACGGAAAGCAGCGGCACCGCAGGCAGCACCGCTTCCGGCAGCGGGACCGCGTCGGAAAACAAACCCATCACCCTGACGGCGTTCGCGTGCGAAGGGCCTTACACGAAAGGCGACTTCAACGATCTGGCGATCTGGAAGGAAGTGGAAAAGAAGAGCGGGATCAAGGTCAATTTCGAAGCGGTGCCGAGCGCGTCCTTCACGGAGAAAGTCGGGCTGAAATTCGCTTCCAACGATCTGCCGGACATGTTCTTCAAATGCCCTTTGCAGACGGCCGACATCACGAAATATGCGGCTGAAGGCCAGCTTGTCCCGATCGACGGTTACTTGGAAAAGGACGCGCCGAATTTCACCTCCTATATGAAAAAGGACGCCTCTATCGAAAAAAACCTGAAAATGGCCGACGGTCACATCTACGGGTTTACCAATCTCGTCACCGCAGCGCCTTCCCGCCTGAATCCAAAGCTGTTCTATAATGAAACATGGCTGAAGGCCCAGGGACTGACCGTTCCAGCAACGACCGACGAACTCTACACGGTTCTGAAGGCGATGAAAACCTACGACTACAACAAAAACGGGAAGGCGGACGAGATTCCCCTTACGTTCGACTCGCAGGACAACATCCTTCTCGCGTTTATGGGTTCCTTCGGTCTGATGACGCGCGGATCTGCCCAGCAAACATGGGATATCGACCCGAAGACAGACAAACTCCGCTTCGTCAAGACGAGCGACAACTACAAGCAGTTGCTTCAGTATCTGAACAAGCTTTACAAGGAAAAGCTGGTCGACCAGGAAGTTTTTTCTCTTGGGACGGACGGGATCGCGAAGGTTTCCGCCAAAGCCGCCCAGAATATTATCGGCATGGCGTTCATCTATAACACGAATTACCTCGGAGATGCGGCAAAGGATTTCAGCTACTTCAAGCAACCGTTCAAAGGCCCCAACGGAGACCAAGCTTTCAGCGCCCGCACGATCCCTGTCGTCGGTCAGAACACCTTTATCACAAAAGTCAACAAGCACCCGGAAGAAACCGTGAAATGGGTTGACTACTTCTACTCTGAGGAAGGAATCACAGCTTACTACATGGGTATCGAAGGCAAAACCTACCAGATGGTCAACGGCGTTCCGCAATATACGGATTACGTCACAAAGAATCCGGACGGCTTAAACATGGAAGAGGCCCTCGGCACTTACGTCTGCTGGAGCGGCGGCGGCAACCCGTCCGTGGCCGACGACATTCATTTTGGGAATCACCTGATCCCGAAGACTACCGTCGACGCGGCTTCGTCCCTGATGAATTACACGCCGAAAGAAATATGGGGAAGCTTTGTCTATTCTACGGAAGACAATGACCGCCTCTCCGTTTTGCAGACGGACATCGACACCTATGTGAAAGACATGACCGCCAAGTTTATCACCGGCGACGTCGGTTTCGACAAATGGGAAGAATATAAAGCAAAAATCGATGGGATGGGCTTGAAAGAGTACACTGAGATCACACAGCGCGCTCTGGACGCCTATAATTCCAAATAATACCGCGCTTTTCTTTTTCAAAATATTATTCTACGCGTTTTCCGGGCCGGACAAAAGCAGCCCGGCCCGTGTAAAGCGCGGAAAGGCAGGAGCCGTAATGTACCTCAGCCGATATCATTTTGGAAATAAGCTGGTGTCTGTCGCAATCGACAGCCTAACGGGAGAACTGCTTGAGTTTGTGAACGAGAGCAATGGGGAGAACCTGATCAAGAATTCGGAATTTTCGCTGCATCAGCCGTTCTGGATCCTTGCAGACAAAAGCGGGGCAAAGATAAAGCTGTTCGGCGCAGACGTCTATCAAATTACCAGACATCCCGTGTTAAAACCCGCGATCTCGTCGCAGAAGAGTGCGGACGGCGGCATCACCGTCACAGTGCGATACCAGGCCCTTACCGACGGGGAAGACGTCCATGCAGTCTCCGCTTCTTACACCGTATGCCTGCCCGCCGGAAAAAGCGAGACCGTCTGGAGGATGAAAGCCGACAACCGGGAAAACGGGCTCGTGGTGAAGCAGGTGCATTTCCCGTGCATCAACGGCGTCTATCTGGGCGACACCTGGGAAGACGACACTCTCGTTTACCCGTACCTCGCCGGAGTCCGCATTCCGGACCCCGTCGACGTCCTTTCCGGCCCGCACCAGCGCGTCGGGTGGAAATGGCAGGAATACCGTTACTACTACGAGAGAAAAAATCTCGCTTCCGGTCCGGATAAGGACGGGCTTTACGCCATGGAGTGCGAGTATTCCGGTCCGCTTTCCATGACGTGGCTCGACTACTACGGCGGCGGCACGGGCTTTTATTTTGCCAATCACGATCCGGAGCCGAGGATCATCGGGCTTCGCGCCGACACCCCGGGCACGGGGAACCCCGGAATGAACTTTTCCGTTATCCATCGTCCGGCTCTCGCCTTTGGGGAACACTGGACGTCGCCGGAGGCGGTCGCCGCGGTGCATGCGGGGGACTGGCACGAGGGTGCCCGCCGTTACCGCGCCTTCCGTGAAAAATGCCTGCAGATCACCCCGCGCCGCCCCGCGTGGTTCGACCGCAGCGCGGGCCTTATCGCTCATTATGACTTTAAATATCAGTGCGGCGGCGTGGTGCATCGCTACAAGGATATCCCGCGCCTTTTGGACGAGGCGCACGATCTGGGAATCAACCACCTTCTGATTGCCGGATGGCACCGCGACGGCTTCGACCACGGTTTTCCGCAGTATGAGCCGGACGGCGACCTCGGTACGGAGGAAGAACTGCACGACGCCATAGGGAACATCAGGAAGGGCGGCGGGCACGTGTGCTTTTATGTCAACTCGCGCCTTGCGAACAGAAAGTATGCCGCCCTGGAGGATTTTATCCGGGATAATGCGATCCTTCAGGAGGACGGCAGCGTGCTGACGGAAAGCTACGGCAACCAGGACCTCACATTCGCAGCCATGTGCATCAACTCGCCCGGATGGCCGGAGAAGCTGAAGGGCGCGCTCCGCTTTGCCACTGAGAAGATCGGCATCGACGGCGTTTACCTCGACCAGCTCGCCATGGCGGCGCCCGGCCACTGCAGCAATGGCGCGCATGCTCACGCGCCCGACTGCTGGAACGCGGGTTATCAGGCACTTCTCGGAGATATTTCCTCCCGGTATCAGCAGCAGGAAAAAGGCGATATGTGCATCATTCACGAAGGCGTCTCCGATTCTTACGGCGGGCTCGTCTCCGGGCAGCTGATCTCGACCTTTTCTTATTTCCACTGCGGCGCGTTTCCGGAGATGTACAAATATACGTTCCCGGAGCAAATCCTCGTGGATATGCTCTATCCCGAAAAAAATATGGCGATGCGCCCGGTCCACGTCGGGCAGATCTCAACGCAGCTGATCAACGAGGCATTCCTAACCGGATGCTATTATTGGATCTACGACCTGGTGGACGACAACACGTTTACCCGCGATCCGAAGCAGTACGAATACCTGAAAAATACAGTTACCCTGCGGAATTTCTGGCTGAGCCATTTTGGCCAGGGCCTTTTCCGGGACACGGATTCCATCCGCATGCAGGGCGGGGCGAGCGGGAAGCGCTTCGATTTCGGCGAGGACCGGCTGATTGCCTGCGCTGCCCGCGGCGCCGGGGCAAAGTGCTCGGTGCGGATGCAGGACGGCGGCTGGGAGACGGCCCGGTCCTATTTTGTGGACCACGGAGAGGTCCGTGAGGAAGACGCGGTTTGTAAGCGAGACGGCGATACGCTTGTCGTTGCGCTGCCGGACGCGCCGCTCAGTCTGCTTTCCATTTCCAGACGGAAACAAACGAAATGAACGATAATGAAAAAAGGGAATTGTTTTTTCATGCGAATTACTTTCCTGGAAAAAGGAATGATCATATTATATGGACTATAACCAGCTTTCCACCGAGCAGGTTAACCCGGACACGGAAAATATCGATATGTGCTCATCGTTTGAAATTGTGAGACTGATCAACTCTGAAGACAAAAAAGTCGCCGCCGCGGTAGAAAAGGAACTGCCCCGGATTGCGGAGGCAGTTGATCTTATCGTCGACCGGTTTCGCAGGGGAGGAAGGCTGATTTACATCGGGGCAGGAACGAGCGGCCGCCTCGGCGTCCTCGACGCATCCGAATGCCCGCCGACTTTCGGCACGGACCCTTCCATGGTCATAGGCATTATAGCGGGAGGCGACGCGGCCCTCCGCTCCGCCGTGGAAAAGATTGAGGACTGCGACGGCATCGGCCGACGCGATATGCAAAGCCATCATGTCGGCCGGCTCGATGCGGTAGTAGGGATTACGGCGAGCGGGAACGCCCGCTATGTCTGCGGCGCCCTGCAGGAAGCGCGCCGGCGCGGGGCGGCAACCATCGCGGTCTGCAATACCAGGCCGGCCGCGCTGTCCGCGTACGCGGACGTGTCGGTCATCCCCATCGTCGGCCCCGAGGTGATCATGGGAAGCACGCGGATGAAAGCCGGTACGGCACAGAAAATGGTGCTGAACATGCTGACCACGGCATCCATGATTCAACTGGGAAAAACATATCGCAACCTGATGGTCGACTTGGTTCCGTCCAATCAGAAATTACTCGACAGAAGCATCCGCATCGTAATGGCCGCAGCGGCAGTCAGCCGCGAGCGTGCCGAGCAGAGCCTGCGGCTGACCGGCGGCGATACGAAAGCAGCAATCGTCATGCTAGAAACCGGGTGCAGCCCTTCCGAAGCCTCGCACGCCCTCAAGCGCACCGGCGGGGTAACCCGCAAAGCAATCCTTTCCCTGCAAAGGGAGTGAGCGAATGAGATATTTTATTGGAATCGACGGCGGCGGGACGAAAACGCACCTGAAAGCGATCAGCGCGGAAAGGAGGCTGCTCGGCGAGGCGTTTGGCGGGGCCAGCAATCTTGCGGCAACGCCGGAGAAAGACGTTGAAAACAACCTGACCGTCCTTCTGCAAAACTTTTTGCGGCAAGCAGGACTTTCCCCGGCGGAATGCGGCGGACTATGCTTAGGCACGGCAGGAGCGGGAAGCAAAAGCGTTCGGGAACGCTTGGAAAGAATCCTGCGCACGATCGCGCCCACGGACAAGATCCTGGTGACGGACGACGCGCTGCCGGCGCTTTACGGCGGAACCCTGTCGGGATACGGCGTCATCCTGATCTCCGGCACAGGCTCTATCTGCCTTGCGCGAAGCGAGAAAAAAACTGCCCGGACCGGCGGCTGGGGGCACATTCTGGGCGACGAGGGCAGCGGTTACGCGATTTCCATCTCCATGCTGAACGCAGTTATGAGGGCGTTCGATGGAAGGGGGCCGGAAACGCGGTTGACCCCGCTCGTTCTGCGTCACCTGAATCTGCCGTCGCCGGAATTGATAATCGATTCCGTTTATCACACGGGGAAAGGAAAATCGGATCTGGCTTCTCTTGCTTTTTTATGCGATAAAGCTTATGATAAAGGAGATTCTATCGCAAAAAAAATTATAGAGCACGCGGCGGAAGCTCTTTCCGCTATGGCTCTGGCTGCGGAAGCCAGAGCGGATTTTCAATGCGGAAATAAGGTCATACCCTGCGTATACGCCGGCGGAACGTTATGCGGCTCTGCGCCGCTGCGTACGGAACTGGAAGGATGCCTTTTCCGTTCCGGAACGAGGCTGCGCCTGTGCGAATGCAGGGAGGACGCGGCTTTCGGATGCGCGCTGATCGCATCCTCGATCTGACTGATTAGCGGGAAGTGGTTGACTGTGACGGGAGTTCTTTTGCGCGTGCGGGAGCTGCGCGAGTACCTGAATCCAACCGGGCAGAAAATAGCGGAATATATCCTTCAAAACAGCAAAGACATCGTCGGCCAACCAGTTTCGGTGCTGGCTCAAAACAGCGGGACGAGCAAATCCGCGGTCGTAAGATTTTGCAAAAGCATCGGCTGCAGCGGATACCGCGATTTTGTATTCCAGCTGGCGGCCGAACTGGCGGTTACGAAATCCCGCAAGGATTCCGAGTACACAGACGTCAATATTGGCGACAACGTCGGCTCTATTCTGAAGAATATTTGCCTGAACAACGTAAAAGCGATTGAAGACAGCTGCCGGCTTCTGAACGTCGACGACGTCACGCGCGCCGTGGGGCTGCTGATCCAGACAAAGAGAATCGATTTCTACGGCTCGGGCGCCTCCTGGATCGTCGCGCAGGACGCCGTCTTGAAATTCGCGCGAATCAACAAATTTTGCACTGCGTACGCGGACCCGCACATGCAGGCAACGTCGGCCGCCAACCTTTCTCCCGGAAGCATTGCAATCGCAATTTCCTGGTCCGGCGAAACCAAGGACGTGATCGAAGCCACGCGCAACGCAAAAAAGAGCGGCGCCAAAATCATAACGATCACGCATTGCGGAAAAAACCACCTGATCCCTTACGCGGACATCGCTTTTACCCTCTCTTCCCCGGAAACCAGCATCCGTTGCGGCGCAATGAGTTCCCGCGTGGCGCAGATGACGATGATCGACATTCTTTACTCCTGTGTTGTAAGCCGCGATTATCAAAACGTCTGCAAATATCTGGAACGGACGAAACCGGTCGCGCCGAGCAAGCGTTTTGAAAGAGAAGAATAGACGGCAACGCCCTTCCCGACCATCTCGGCCTTTGCGGTTCTAGCTATAACATTAAAATTTTAAAACGGCCCGCATGTCTCCCGAAGGTTTCGGGCTGTCATGCGGGCCGTTGTTTCAGCCGGGAACAAAAGCCGCGCATTGCCGTCTGAAATGATAAGCGGGGATGATTTTTTCAGCCATTCCTGCTTTGGAAGTCCAATTTGATTTTTCTCTCCACTCCATTTGCCCATGCGTCAAGCTGCGGCGGGAAAGCATTGCAATCGGCTCATTCCAATGTTATCCTTGTAACTGTCTTCACCCGATTTTGCAAAAGAAAGGATTTAAGGAAAGTATGGCACAGGCAAGATGGATCTGGTATCCGGGAGACTTCGAGATTTTTCACAGCAATCTGGTACATTCCCGGCGGGAGGATTTCGGCATCGAATATCCCCCGATGTGGATGCTTTTCAGCCCGTATCCCCGCGTCGATTTCAAGAAATACATCGAGAGCGCCGAGGACCGGACGATCCGGGTGCATTCCCGCTCCTACGGCATGGTGCTGCTCGACGGCAGGCGTTACCCGCTGAACCGGGATTTCCACATCCCCGCGGGCAGCCACAACCTAACCGTGCGGCTGGCCGACACCAGCGGCCTGCCCTCCATCTTTATCGACGACCCGGTCTGCGCTACCAATTCCAGCTGGCTGGCCGGAAACGGTTCGGAAAACTTCTTCCCCGCCGGAGATTCCCCCGCCTATATTTCCGCAGACGATACGCCGGAACGATTCGCCTTTTCCTATAAGGATATTTTTCCGGTGAGTACGGAGGAAACCGGAGGCGGAAAGCTCTATGATTTCGGAAGGGAAACGTACGGCCCGGTCAGTCTGAGCGGCGTGGACCCGAAAGAAACCGTCTTCGTCTGCTACGGGGAGTCCCGCGAAGAGGCGACAGACTGGGACCGGGCGTTCCTGCGCCAGACGCTGCGCGGAAGCAGCGAGTACCAGATGGTACCGCGGGCATTCCGCTTTCTGTTCATCCGAGCCGGAAAATCTTCCTATTCGCTGCGCGCCCGCTACGAGTATCTGCCTCTGAAAGACATCGGCGATTTCCGCTGCGAGGATCCCCTCGTAAAAAAGATATGGGACGTTTGCTCCTATACCTTCCACCTGAACAGCCGGGAGTTTTATCAGGATGGCATCAAGCGCGACCGGTGGGTCTGGTCCGGTGACAGCTACCAGTCTTTCAAGATCAACCTTTACCTGTATTTCGACTCCGCTATGATCCGCCGCACCATCCTGGCGTTGCTGGGCAAGCCTCCTTACGAGCAGCACGTCAACACGATCAACGACTATACGCTGTACCTGATCGTCAGCATATGGGAGTATTACCGCGCCACCGGCGACGCCGGCTTCGTGCGGTTCATCCAGCCCCGCGTGAAAGCGCTGTATGACTTCGTGCTGGGCCGGCTGGACGGCGACGGTCTGATGATTGCACGCCCCGGCGACTGGATCTTCATCGACTGGTCCCCCATGGACAAAGACGGTCCTCTCTGCGCCGAGCAGATCCTGCTTTGGGAAACGGCCGGCTGCATGGCCAAACTGGCGGAGCTGTGCGGTGAGCCTTCCGACGGTTACCGCCGCCAGGCCGGCGCCTTGAAAGCGATGATCGAAGCGCGTTACTGGGACGGGGAGAAGGGCGCTTACATCGACAGCTACACTTCCGGCAAGCGCAACGTGACGCGCCACGCCAATATTTTCGCGATCCTGTATGACTTCGCCAGCAGCGAAAAAAAACGCAGCATCATGAAGAACGTGCTGGACAATCCGTCCGTCGCGCAGATCACCACGCCGTACTTTAAATTCTTCGAGCTGGACGCCCGCTGCAAGATGGGCGACCTCGCCTCGGCGCAGAGGCTGCTGACCTCCTACTGGGGAGGAATGCTGCAGGACGGCGCAACCAGCGTGTGGGAGCAATACGACCCCGCCGCAAAAGGCGCGGAGCACTATGCCATGTATGGGGATGCCTACGGCTGCTCCCTCTGCCACGCCTGGGGCAGCGGACCCATCTACCTGCTGGGCCGGTACTGTCTGGGCGTGTCGCCCACCGACATCGCCTACCGCACCTTCCGGGTAGAGCCGCACGCCGGCCTGTACCGTGAGCTGCACGGCTCCGTCCCCCTCCCGGACGGCAACGTCCGAGTCGATTACAAAAACGGCTCGCTGCGTGTCCTGGCCAGCCGCTCAGGCGGCACGCTGGTCGTCCACGGCAGGGAGTATCCGCTGGAAAGCGGGCAACCGTTCAAGCTGAGTTGCAGCCTGACATAGCCGGGGCGCTTCTTTCCGTCCAAAGCTCCTTTACAGCAAGTTTCCCCGCCGTAGACGAACACCCTGTGGATCGGTTTTCAAAAAACGGGAATAGCCTCCTGTTGCAGAATAAAATTATGACGGGGAGCTTTTGCATATCTAGAAATCATACAAAGGCAGGGCGCCGTTAAAATTTTTTAAATGACTGGGTTTGCCGTTTCATAGCCGGCAAGTTCAAATGTTCCATGCTCATGTAACGCTATTGTCACACCGAAAAAAGGCCCTTGCCGCACCCCTTGTAAAACGGGGCGCGGCGAATTACAATAAATGGGAATCGGCGGACGTCGCGCGCGGCGAAGCCGGCCGTTATCGATTGCTTCGACCAAATTGCAAGGGGAGGTTTCAACATGGAATTCGGATTCGGCGGAGGGCTGGACGGCCTGTTCCGGCTTGCGGACGAAAAGACGCGCTCCATATCGGCGGAAAACTTTACGGGCGAAAAAGGGCGCGCAGGCATGGCGGACGGGGGAACGGGCGCGCAGGCGGCGCGCGGCCTGGGGCGGGGCTGGAAGGTTTCGCCCAGCATCCTGGTGCAGGCGGGCGCGACGGCGGCGCTGGCCGAGATCGAGGGGCCGGGCGTGATCCGGCATATCTGGCTGACCTGCGACCCGCGGAGCTGGCGCAGCTTCATCCTGCGGTTTTACTGGGACGGGGAAAAGACGCCCTCGGTGGAAGTGCCGCTCGGCGACTTTTTCTGCAACGGCTGGTGCGAGAGGAGCAACGTCAGCTCCCTGCCCGTCGCCGTCAACCCGGCCGGCGGGATGAACAGCTACTGGCCGATGCCTTTCGGCCGCTCGGCACGGATCACGGTGGAGAACCGCGGGCCGCAGCCCGAAGTGCTGTATTACCAGATCACCTACGCCCTCACGGCCGTCCCGGCCGACGCCGCCCGCTTCCACGCGGCCTGGCGGCGGGACAATCCCCTGCCGTACGGGAGCGTCCACACCGTCCTCGACGGCGTTTCCGGCCGCGGTCAGTACGTGGGGACCTACCTGGCGTACCAGCCGACCAACAGCGGCTGGTGGGGCGAAGGGGAGGTCAAGTTTTACCTGGACGGCGACGGGGAGTTCCCGACCATCTGCGGCACCGGCACGGAGGACTACTTCGGCGGGGCGTGGGACTGGGAACAGCCCAAGGGGCAGTACTGCACCTACTCGACGCCTTTCCTCGGCATGCACCAGCTCGTCCCGCCCGACGGGCTGTACCGCAGCCAGCAGCGCTTCGGGATGTACCGCTGGCATGTGCCGGACCCCATCCGGTTCGACAAGGATATCCGCGTGACCATCCAGTGCCTCGGCTGGCGCTCGCAGGGGCGGTATCTCCCGCTGACCGGCGACATCGCCACGACGGCGTTCTGGTACCAGGCCGAGCCGCACGCGCCCGGGCGTCCGCTGCCGGGCCCCGACGAACTGGAAGTGATCTAGCGAAACGGGAGGAACTTGCGGCTGTTCTATTTAAGAATATACGGAGGGTGTCAAATGCTGAAAGTTGGACTGGTCGGCGTCGGCGGAATCAGCGGCGCGCATATCCCCGCGTGGGACGCCATGGAGGAAACGGAACTGACGGCGCTGTGCGACATCCGCCCCGGGCAGATGGAAAAATATCCCGGGAAGCGCCGTTACACGGATTTTGACAAGATGCTGGAGAACGAGGAGCTCGACATCCTCGACATCTGTTTGCCCACCTATCTCCACGCGGATTTCGCCGTGAAGGCGCTGGAGCGCGGAATCAACGTGATCTGCGAAAAGCCGATCTCCCTGAACGAGGAGGATGTGGCGCGCGTTTACGGCGCGGCGGAAAAGCACCATGTGAAGTTCATGGTCGCGCAGGTCCTGCGCTTCTGGCCGGAATACGAGCTGGTCAGGCGGATCTATGAGAGCGGAAAATACGGCGCGCTGCTTTCCGGCTCCATGAGCCGCCTCGGCTGCCGCCCGAAGTGGAGCTGGGACGGCTGGATGCTGGACGAAAAGCGCAGCGGCCTCGTCCCGTTCGACCTGCATATCCACGACCTCGATTTTCTCGTCTACGCGTTCGGCGCGCCGAAAAAGGCGACCAGCTTCCGCGCGAAGCGCCCGGAGCAGGACTATATCAACGCGGTCTACGAGTTCGGCGGGTTTTTCGTCACGACGCAGGCCTCCTGGTTCGCCGCGCCCTACCCGTTCGGCGCGGGCTTCCTCTTTCAGTTCGAGAAAGCCGTCGCCGCGTACGAGGGCGGAAAACTGACCGTCTACGAACAGAACGGCAAGGTGATCGAGAACGCCGCGGCTGGACCGGAAAAGTCCGGCGTGATCAACCTCCCCACGACGAACGCGTACGCGAACGAGATCCGCTACTTTACCGACTGCGTCCTCCGGGACGAGCCCGCCGACAAGGTGAAGCCGGAGCAGCTCGAAACCGTGATCCGTCTTCTGCACAGGCTGTGACCGCCCCGGCGCGGGTAAAAGGCAGCGAAAAAGAAAGCGCGCTCCGGGGGCCTGGGAAGGCCGCCGAAGCGCGCTTTTTATCATGTCTTTTCCGTCGGGATTTTTTATCGGGGGGAGACGCGGGATTCGGCGCCGCGGAGTTGCTCCCCGTAGGCGCGCGCGCCCTCGTACCGGTTGGATTGCAGGACGATGTTGATTACGCGCGCGGCGCAGCGCTCCAGGTCCTCCCGCTTCAGCGTGCCGGCGGCCAGCTCCGCCCGCAGATTGTCGAAATCGACGGGGCTGCCCGGCATCACCAGGTCGTTCCCGGCCCGCACGCAGCCGGCGGCGGTGCAGTCCGCCCCGTGCTCCGTCGTCGTCCAGTCCGTCATGATCAGGCCGCGGAATCCCCATTCGCGCCGCGCGATCCCGGTGCAGAGGCCGCGGTTGTTGGCCGCGTGGACGCCGTTCACCAGGTTGTAGCTGGTCATGATCGCCATGGGCTGGGCGGAGCGCACCGCGATCTCGAACCCTTTAAGGTAGATCTCCCGCAGGGCCCGCTCCGAGACGACGCTGTCCGAGCCCATGCGGTTGTCCTCCTGACTGTTGCACGCGAAATGCTTGATCGTCGTCCCGCAGCCGGCCTCGCTCTGGACGCCCGCCGTGATCGCGGCCGCCATGACGCCGGAAAGGATCGGGTCCTCCGAATAATACTCGAAATTGCGCCCGCAGAGCGGGTTGCGGTGGATGTTCATCCCCGGCGCGAGCCAGAGCGTCACGCCGAAGTCCTGCATCTCCCCGCCGACCATGCGGCCGGCCTCGCGGAGCAGGCCGGCGTCCCACGTCTGGGCCAGCAGCGTTCCGACCGGGATCGCCGTGCAGTACTGGTAATGCCGCGTGCCGGCGGGATGGTCCGGCCCACCGGCGAAGAGGCCGCGCTCGAAGCTCGCCAGGAACGGCATCGGGACGATTTTGCCGTCCGCGACGTCGTAGTGCGGGTTGAGCCTCAGCCCGGCGGGGCCGTCGGCCAGCACGATGGACGCGAGGCCCTTCCTCTGCTCGCAGGAGCCGGTCTCCCCGGCCGCGCCCGGCACGCTGATCCCCGCCGAGCCCAGGTTGCTTCCCTGGGCCCTGCCCGGGTCCCCGACGACGAGCCGGATCAGTTCGTCGTCCGTCAGCTCCCGCGCCAGCCGGCCGGCCTCTCCGCCGGCCGTTTGCGCGGGCTCCGAGTAATCCGCGGTCTCCGCGGCGATCTCATCCGCCCGGATTTCCACGGTCTGCGCGACGCCGCGGTCTTTCCACTCCGCGTACCTCGCCGCGCGGGTTCCGGCGTCCTGGGAAAGCTCCCGCGGCTTTTCTTTCGGCGCGCAGAGGTTCCGCGTTTTTACCGTCACGGCGCGCCGGTCGAGCCGGAGCATGTACGTCAGGCGGGAGCCGCCCAGCGAATCGCCGATCCAAACGCCGTAGCCGCCCGGCTCCAGGACCCACCCCGGCTCGGCCTCGTCGTAAGAGGCGAGCCGGCGGAGCGGGAAGCCGATCTTCATCCGCTGCGACTCCCCGGGCTGCAGGAGCTTCGTCTTGCCGAAGGCGGCCAGCCTGCGGAACTCCTTTTCCAGCTTTCCGTCCGGGCAGGAGGCGTAGATCTGCACGACCTCGCGCCCGGCGGCGTCCCCGGTGTTCCGGACCTCCACGTCGGCCTCCACCCGCGGCCCGCCGCCGTTCCCGCGGACGGAGACGCCCCGCGCCGCGATTTCAAACGTCGTGTAGGACAGGCCGTAGCCGAAGCCGTAGCGCGCCGGGACCGAAAACGTGTCGAAGTAGCGGTATCCGACGTAGATGCCTTCCCCGTACCGCTCCGTCGCCGTGTCTCCGTCGTTGTGCGAGAAGGTTTCGGAGCTTGGGTAATCCCCGTAGCGAAACGCCCAGGTGTCCGTCAGCTTCCCGGAGAAGTTCGCTTTCCCGGAGACCAGGTCGGCCAGGGCGTTCCCGCCCTCGGTCCCCGCCTGCGACATCTGGATCAGCCCGAGGATGTTGGGGTGGGCGTCGAGGAACGACAGGTCCACCGGGCCGCCGGCGTTGAGCACGACGACGACCTTCCCGTAAGCGGCGCAGACACCGTCGAGCAGTTTCTCCTCTTCCGGGCTCAGGCGGTAGTCCCCCGGGGCGTCGGACCGGTCGGCGCCCTCGCCGGCGATCCTGCTCAGAATGAAGAAAGCCGTGTCCGCGTCCGTCTTTTCCACGGGCCCGCCGACCGGGAAGCGGAACGGCGACCGGGCGTAGACGTTGAAAGCCTCCTCGACTCCCGCGTCCTTTACCGCCCGCACGATGCCGTCGCGCCATTCGAGGCGCTTCCGCTCGAACAGGCGGTCGTAATCCGCGATCCATTTCTCCGTGGTGATCTCGAACCCGGCGTTTTTCAGTCCCTCGCAGACGCTGACGTCCCTGCGGCTGTTCACGTCGCCCGAGCCGGTGCCGCCCTTGACCGTTTTGGACGCGCCCGCGCCGTAAAGGGCCACCCGGCTGCCTTTCCGCAGGGGCAGAACGCGCCCCTCGTTCTTCAGCAGCACCATGCCCTCGGCGGCGAAGCGCCTCGCCAGCCCGCGGTTTTTCCGTTCCCGTTCGCTTTCTTCGGGCGAAACGGCGCCGGGAAACCGGCGGGCCTTCATTTTTTTCAGGATCATCGGACATCCCTCCTGTCTGTCTCCATCAAGCTTATTCCGGGATGAAAGGAAAAATTTGCCCCGATCGGGACGCGCCCTCTTTGGAGACGTCCCATTTGCTCTGGATCTTCGGCATGCCGCCCAGCGGGATCGTGCGGCGATCTCGGGGGCCGGCTCGCCGGCGGTCAGCACGTTCGGGTGCGGCGGGCAGATGCAGCGCCTGATGATCGCGCGCATCTGCCCGCCGCAAAGCTCGAACGGTATTTGCCTGTAAGAGGAAAATTACTTATTTCTTATTTACTTTATAGACGTCATACGAAGGATCATAGGCGGAGAAGCCCTGCACCTTCACGTTCGCGTCATGCTTCTTCTGATATTCGGCGACGATACCGTCTACGTTGTTGCTCTTGGCAAACTTCAGCATATCTGCAACCAGCTTGTTGAATTCTTGATCGTTCGCAGCCATGATAATCTTCGGGAACTGAGCTTTAGACTGGTCGAGAATCGTCTGGCGGCTGACGCCCAGATCAGACTGGGGGTCGATGACATCGGTCAAACCGGTATTTTCGTCGGTAATGAATTTCTGACCGATGCGGGGCTTTTCCGCGTTATATGTGCAGAGGTGCTGCTGGATATCGACAACCCAGTTCTTGGTCGCGGCGGATTCTTTCTCGTTAACGGCGTACTTGGTCATATCCACGTTGTCGGCCTGAGCAGGCTGAGCCCAGAACCACGCGCCCGCGGCATCCAGCTCGGCGGAGGTGAACTTGGACTGGGACTTTTTCAGTATGGGATTGCCGTTCTCATCCTTGCCTTGCCACAGACCGCCCTCGGGACCATACATCATGTTGATGGAGCCGTCTTTGGTCAGCATCCAGGTGAACAGGTCAAAGATACGCTGCGGATCCTCAGCCTTTTTCGTGATGCAGTTGACGTTCCAGCCTACCGTGCCGGCCTCGTCTCCGTAAGTGATCGTCACGCCGTCGGTGGCCGGGAACATCATGCTGTCGGGCTGCATGGCTTCCGTTCCCAAAACTTCATACGAAGTGTCCGCATTGGTCTTTTCCCGCACGATACGGCGGAAGTTGTTGGTGTCATCCAGGGAGAAATCGTACCAAAGCAGAGCAGGACGGGCATTGGTGACTTTCTCGAGGAACTGGTCGGCATTATCGGAGAACATTTCGGCGTTGAACAGCCCTTCCTTATACCACTGGTTCGCCGTTTTCAGAGCATTGATAACCTTCTCGTTTTCCAGGCCGTACTGGAATTTTCCGCCGTCCTGGGTAAAATAACTGTCCTGAACGTTGGCGCCGCCCATGGCGCGGTAGATCGGAAACCAGCAATAGAAGCCGTTATCCGTATTGGTGCACCAGAAGGGAAGAACGCTCTGTCCGGAATAAGAGGACAGGCCGGCTTTTTTCACGGCCAGGGCATACTGATGCAGGTCTTCAAAGGTTTCCAGCTTGGGAGAGCCCACGGCCTTATACGTCTTCGTGTTGATGATCCACTGATAGTTGCCGCCGGTAGCTTCCTTCCGGGGCCAGTTGGGAATGCCGTAGAGCACGCCGTCAATCTTCAGCAGGTTGCGGGTCGTCTCGGGAACATCCTCGGTGAAACTGCAGCCGTCATACATATACTGGGACAGATCCTGCAGATTTCCGCCGCGCGCGA
>ENA-UOOK01000249-UOOK01000249.1-fermentation-metagenome-genome-assembly--contig:-NODE-249-length-68655-cov-21.054606_pt1 | contig 68655 bp, 65 predicted proteins | sample MGYA00245777_ERZ724023 | MGnify/ENA primary metagenome ERZ724023 (study PRJEB28704, sample SAMN03018312) | fermentation metagenome | biome: anthropogenic terrestrial biome; feature: soil; material... | reverse complement strand
GGCCCCCGTCAATTCCTTTGAGTTTCAACCTTGCGGTCGTACTCCCCAGGTGGATTACTTATTGTGTTAACTCCGGCACGGAAGGGGTCAGACCCCCCACACCTAGTAATCATCGTTTACAGCATGGACTACCAGGGTATCTAATCCTGTTTGCTACCCATGCTTTCGTGCTTCAGCGTCAGTTAAAGCCCAGTAGGTCGCCTTCGCCACTGGTGTTCCTCCCGATCTCTACGCATTTCACCGCTACACCGGGAATTCCACCTACCTCTACTTCACTCAAGCCAAACAGTTTCAATTGCAGGCTATGGGTTAAGCCCATAGTTTTCACAGCTGACTTGCTTGGCCGCCTACGCACCCTTTACACCCAGTAAATCCGGACAACGCTCGCTCCCTACGTATTACCGCGGCTGCTGGCACGTAGTTAGCCGGAGCTTGCTGCCTAGGTACCGTCATTATCGTCCCTAGGTACAAAAGTTTACAATCCGAAGACCGTCTTCCTTCACGCGGCGTTGCTGCATCAGAGTTTCCTCCATTGTGCAATATCCCCCACTGCTGCCTCCCGTAGGAGTCTGGGCCGTGTCTCAGTCCCAATGTGGCCGTTCAACCTCTCAGTCCGGCTACCGATCGTCGCCATGGTGGGCTATTATCTCACCATCTAGCTAATCGGACGCGAGTCCATCTTTCAGCAGATTGCTCCTTTGATTTTCTGTCCATGTGAACAGAAAATGTCATGCGGTATTAGTGTCCGTTTCCAGACATTATCCCCCTCTGAAAGGCAGGTTCCTCACGCGTTACTCACCCGTCCGCCACTAAACTTTCTACCGAAGCAAAAAGTTTCGTTCGACTTGCATGTGTTAGGCACGCCGCCAGCGTTCGTCCTGAGCCAGGATCAAACTCTCTAAATATATGGTATATATCGCCTTCCGGCGTCTATATCATCTTCAGAGCGTCTTCTGCTCATCTTAACAATACGCTAACGTATCGCTTCTTTTGGTTTTTTGAAGAGTTTCCTTCTCTTGTCCGAAAGTACTTCACTCTCGTTAAATTACGGGTTCCTGTTTCCTTACTCGTTGTTTAATTTTCAAGGTCCCATGCGGCTTCCCAGGCTCTCGCCTTTCCTCTTCCGCAGCGCCCTTTCCGTAAAGCGCTTCTCTATAATACCAAACTCTTTCCTCCTTGTCAACCCTTTTCTTTGCTTTTTTTTATCTTTTTGCGCCTTTTCCGGGTTTTGTCTTCTTAATGGAAAAATACGGCGTGAATTGGCCTCTGGAATCCGCCGATATGTCCCCGCAGGACAGACGCAGAAAAAAAGCGGCGCCGTTCTCAGCCTTAACAGGAAATTAACACACACCTAACTGGGTCGTAACCCAGACGGCAGCCGGCTGAATTATACTGAAACCGAAAGCAAATATAAACTGACAGCAAGGAGATACGGTATGAAAAAATTATTTTCTGCAGTTTTAGCAACTGCGCTGCTTCTAAGCATGGCCGCGTGTTCAGGAGGAACCGCTTCACAGGGAAACCCTTCTTCGTCCGGCGGGACGGCGGCGGTTTCCGGCAGCTGCAGCATTTCCGGTTCTTCCGCGCTTTACCCGCTGGCGAAAGACGCACTGCAAAAATTTAAGGCAAATAATCCCGACGCCTCCGTCACGCTGAACGCGGGCGGCTCCGGCACCGGTTTAAAACAGGCTGCCGCCGGAACGGTTGACATCGGCGATTCCGACGTATTTGCCGACGAAAAGCTAACGGCAGAGCAAGCCAAAACGCTGGTGGATCATAAAGTCTGCGTCATTGCCATGGCACCCATTGTCAGCCCGGACGTCGGCGAAAAAGTTAAAAGCCTTACCACGCAGCAACTGACAGATATCTTCACCGCAAAGACAAAAAACTGGAAAGATGTGGGCGGCCCGGATGAATCCATCACGCTGGTTACGCGCCCGACAACTTCCGGAACCCGCGCCCTGTTTCAAAGCTATGCATTAAACGGCGCTGACGAAGCCTCCAACAAGTCGCTGGAAACGGACGATTCCGGCACACTGCTGCAAACCGTTTCACAGCATAACGGTGCCATTGGATACGTTGCGCTTTCCTATCTTACAAACAAGCCGGACGTCAAAACCGTCGCGATTGACGGCGTGGAACCGACGCTCGAAAATACCTACAGCGGGAAATACAAGGTTTGGGGCTACGAACATATGTACACCAAAGGCAAGGCTTCGGGCGCTGCCAAAGCACTGATTGAGTTCATACAGTCGGACGAATACGGCAAAGACATGGAAGCTATGGGATACAATGTTGCTTCGAAAATGCAGGTATCGCGTGAAGATCCGAAAGCCTCCCAATAAATATTGGCAAATCTGATTTTTTACAGCACTGCGGAGCGCGGCGGTTGCAAAAGGCATCCGCCGCTCCTGCACGCTTTAAGGCTGCTTTAATAATAATCGGATGAATATAGAAAGAAGAGTGGAATTAAAATGGCAAAAAAGGACTCGGTTTATCGGGGGCTGGTAACGGCATGCGGCCTGTTTATTATCCTGCTGACGCTTGCAATCGGCATTTTCCTGATAATCCGCGGCACTAACACGTTTACGGTATACCGCCACCATGTGGCTGAATTTTTATTTTCTCCCATTTGGAATCCGAAAGATGATTTCGCGGGCGGCGGGCAGGTCGGCGCAGCCGTTTTTATTATGGGTTCCATCTGCGTCTGTTTCCTTGCCCTGCTGATCTCTGCGCCGTTCAGCCTTGCCGCCGCCGTATTTATGTCGGTCATTTCGCCGAAAGTCAGTGAAAAGATCTTTCGGCCTTCGGTCGAAATTTTAGTAGGGATCCCATCTGTTGTCTACGGCTGGGTGGGTGCGACCGTTCTGGTGCCGTTCCTGGAAAGGCTGTTCCATCTTCCCTTCGGGTACTCCGTGCTGGCGGGGGGAATTGTTCTGGCGGTTATGATTTTCCCCACGATTGCAAGCGTTTCCGCCGACGCAATTGCCGGAGTGCCGTATGGATATCAGGAGGCAGCCTACGGGCTGGGGTCCACACGGTGGCAGGTGATCCGCCGCGTCCTTCTGCCCGCGGCAAAGCCCGGCATTCTGACGGGCATTATTCTGGGCCTTTCCCGCGCGTTCGGCGAAGCGCTGGCTGTGGCCATGGTGATCGGGAAGACGAAGGCATTTCCCTCTTCGATTTTTTCCCCGGCCAGCAGCCTGACTACGGCGATTGCTTCAGACATGGGAGGCGCAACGGAAGGCGGCGAATACAGCGCAGGGCTGTGGTCCATGGCTCTGCTGCTCCTGCTGATCTCCTACCTGTTCATCTTCCTTACGCGCAGGATCTCTTTGAAAGGGGGCCGGAATCATGAACGCTCATAAAAAAGCCCTCGCCGCAGACCGGGCCATGACGGCAGTCTTTTACGGGGTCGCGGGATTTTTCCTGCTTCTCCTCGCTGCATTCACCCTTTACGTTCTGGCAAGGGGCACTGCGGAATTTGAGCCTTCCCTGTTTGCATTTAATGATAACGGCATTGGCAACCAGTTTTTCAATACGGTGTACCTCGTGTTCCTCTCTCTGCTGATCAGCGTGCCGATCGGCGTGGCCGCCGGCGTTTATATGGCGGAATACGCCCGTAAAGGACGGGTCACGGAATTTATCCGCACCTGCATTGAGACTCTCTCTTCTCTTCCTTCCATTGTAGTCGGCCTGTTCGGCTCGCTGGTACTCGTGGAAATGGCACATTTTAAATGGAACCTGCTGGCCGGGGCGCTGGCGGTTTCTATTTTAAGCCTGCCGCTGATCACCACAACGGCGGAAGACGCCATGCGCGCCCTGCCTGCAAGATGGAAGGAAGGGAGTTTTGCCCTCGGGGCAACGCACCGGCAGACGATCACCAAAGTCCTTCTTCCCGCCTGCGTTCCCCGCATCATCACCGGCGTTATCCTCGCGGCCGGGCGCGGCTTCGGCGAAGCGGCAGCCCTGCTGTACACGGCGGGCATGAGCACCGACATCAACTGGCACAGCTGGAACCTTGCGTCCCCCACCTGCCCGCTGAACCCAATCCGCCCGGGCGAAACGCTGGCGCTGCACATCTGGGCTTCCCGGACAGAAGCCGTCGCGCCCAACGCCGCCCAAATTGCCGACCTATCCTCCGCTGTGCTGATCGTCATGGTGCTTTTGTTCAGCATCGGCGCACGTTTCCTTGCCCGGCGCGCATCCCGCCGCTTTGGAAAATGCTGAGAATGCAAATCCCAGCCCCGGCTGCCCGTCCCAGATACTCCCGGTTTGCCCTCACTATGGCAATTATTTCCTTGCTATGCTATAATCTTGTTAAGGAAATCACAGGGGAGAAGGGAAACCCGTGCTGATCTGCATCACGGCCATCCGGGACGACGGCGACCGCGGGCTGGTTGAAGAACTTTTTAACCGCTACGGAAGCACCATGCTGTATGTTGCGCAGGGCATTCTAAAAGACCGTGCGCTTGCGGAAGACGCTGTTCTGCACACTTTTGAAAAAGTAATTGAAAATCTTCAAAAATTCTCGTTCGAAAACTGTAACAAAACAAAGGGTCTGCTCGTTATTATAGTGAGGAATGTCAGTTATGACATACTGCGGAAACGGAATCAGCTCCAGACCGTCCCTCTGGACGAGTACGGCAAAACCTGTTCTGCGGGGGAAGATCTCCCGGATCGGATTATCTCGGAAGAAAGCTGCGCCCGGATTCAGGCGTGCATGGAGCGGCTCGGCCCGCGGCAGAAAGACGTTCTGCGTCTCCGGTCGGTCTACGGGTATTCGGAAGAAGAGATCGCCGGCCTTCTCGGCACAACGCCGGGCAGCATACGTGCCGCGCTTTCACGCGCGCGGAAATCGCTGCTCAAGGAAATAAAACAGGAGGAAGCAAAGGATGACAAAAGCGGAACTGCGGGAGGAATTGTTCCAGACGGTACTCCGCGCCGCGGCGGAAAACGATCTGGAAAATGAAATGGGCAGGCTCCCGCCCGAATCCATCCTGTCCGCTCAGTACCGGCTGCCCGACCGCCTGCGGCTGGCCATACGCCGGATGGCAAGGCGGCAGCGCCGCCGGGAAACCGCGAAAAAAATACGGCATTTTTCAGCGCGCGCGGCGGTTTGCGCGGGAATTCTGGTCGCCGTTTCTTTCGGAAGCCTGCTGAGCGTCGGCGCATCGCGCCGGGCAATTTTTAATCTTTTTGCGGACTGGAAAAACGGGCATGTGTCTATTACTTACCAGGATGCCTGCTCAGTCCCTCCTTCGGGCCAGTCCGCGGAAACCGGGGCTTTTCAACCCCAATACCTTCCGTCCGGTTTTTTCAAAGCAAAATCGGACAAATTCGGCGATACTCTGGAAATCCGGTATCAGGACAGCCATGGGACAGAAATTGTTTTCAATCAGACATCCCTTTCCAAAGAAGGAAAAAGTGATATTGACACCGAACATTCCACCCGGAAAGAAATCGAAATCGATGGGAAAAAGGCCATCCTCCTTCAGGCAAACACTCCGGACGATTTGTCGTTTGTCATTTGGCACAATCAAAACACCAGTTTCCTGCTAAAATCCACCCTTTCTTCGGGTGAGCTGATCCGTATAGCTGAAAGCGTAAAATAAAAAATTTTAATTTTTTTTGAAATAAGGTGTAACAAAAACACCTTTTTTCCCGTTGTTATAATAGAGGGTAAAATTTATAAGAAAAGGATGGTATAAAATGGGCAAAAAAATGATCGCGTGTCTTCTGTCCGTCTGCATCCTGTCGGCGGTAAGCGCACCGGCCTTCGCCGCAGCTCCGGCCAAAGCGGAGAAAGATCCTGGTTCCGGCATCCATGTAATGTATACGAATACTGATTTAATCAAAGCATGTCTGAATTTTTCCGGAGAACGCGCCGAATGTTCTGGCTGTGTTGAAGCTAAATCCGGAACGTCGAAAATCACCGCAAAAGGCATTCTAAAGCAGAAAACTTCCAGCGGAACCCGCACCGTGAAAACATGGACGGAAAGCGCAAAGGGTGACACGCTGTATTTTGACAAATCGTACTATGTTGAAGGCGGTCATGAGTATGAATTTGAGATTACCGCAAAAGTTTACCGCAACGGAACCGTGGAAACCGTCTCCGTATCGGATTCCGACTACTGCTACGGCTGATGCCGAACCGGTTTCACCTGTGCTGAAAACAAGATTATAAGTCTCTTCACAACTTGCCGGCGGCCTAAAGAGCCGCCGGCTATTTTATTCAATTAAAAACAAAGAAAGCATGTACAAAAATTTACAGCTCTAGGGCAACTAAAAAAGACGAAACTATTTACTTTCAAAAAGGGAAGTAAATAGTTTCTGTTTATTTTCCTTTTAAATATGAAAGAGTTTGTTGATCCAGTTGACACACATGGGTACCCACATGGCGACATTGGGATTTTCGGCATTGAGCTGCCGCTGTTGGTCCTTGTAGGAACTTAGATTATTGCAGACAGACATTCCATGCTCACCGCCCTGAAAGAGATGCAGTTCAAACGGCAGGTTCAATTCCAGCATTTTGGCCGCGATCATGACCGAGTTCACTGCGGGGACACAGCGGTCGTACAAGTTGTGCCAGATGAACAGCGGCGGCATATGCGGACCCGTATAGTTGATAAAATCCAGTTCAGGCGTACAGTCCTTCGCAATCTTTGCAGCATCAGGATTATAAAAAGCAGGATTATGCTGAATCGTATTGGTATTATCCCACGCCCCATAAGCGATGACCGCAGCGTTTGGCTTAATGCCCTCTTCGGATACTCCCAGGCGTTTTGCCAGGCCCGGCGTGTTCCATTGGGTTGCAGACATAGCCGCCAGACACGCCCCGGCCGAAAAGCCCATCAGCACAATTGCATCCGGGTTGATATGCCACTCCGCCGCATGGCTGCGAACCGTCCAAATTGCCCGTGATACTTCTTCAAGGGGCTTAGGGAAAACGCATTCATCCCCTACGGAATAACTCAAAACAAAGGTATTATAGCCTTCCTTCATGAAAGTCAGCGCCACAGGCTCCGCTTCAGTATCCGACAGAAATGCGTAAGCACCGCCCGGCAGGACAATGACAGCCGGCCGTTTGGGAATTTGAAAATCTTGCTGTTTCGATTGGTCATGGATGTAGGTTTTTAAGCAGACTTTCCCATCTTCCGTAAAAGGTATGGTCTCATGAATCATTTTATTTTCCTCCTTTTTTTCTGCATATAAACACCTTTTTAGAGATACCGAAATTAAAAAAGTAAACCAGCGGCCGCTCCCTGAAAAAAGGAGCGGCCGTTTTCGTTCTGGCCGCATGGGCCTAATTCCCTTATCCAGCTTTTTAGCAATTTCCATCTTCATAGGTATCGTAGGATTCAAATAACTTTTTTACCACATCATATGACAGCTTCCTGCGCCGGTATTCATCCACGATACCCTTGTTATTCATGGTACGGGGACGCGTTCCGAACCACTCTTCACTAACACGGTTATCACAGAACTGCCATATATACACGCCGCTGCATCCAGGCTGTGACATGACCGCCTTGATTTGCTTTCCCAGAGTCTCCGCCTGGTATTCCTCGCTCCACTTTGACTTGTAAGCATTGCGGTACCCATAGATGGCCCCTGCGCCTACCTCGGTAACAAGGAACGGTTTTCCGGCGCCTCCTGTTTCGTTCTGCACCCACTGGTATAAATCAGCAAGATATTCACCAACCGGCGTATCGTGATACCACAGCGGATAAATATTATAAGAAACAACATCCGGAAGCCCAAAGCACAAATCAGTCTTAAACTTACAGCTGGCAAAAGAACGGGGCCTGGACTGGTCAAGGCTACGGATCAAAGTTAACTGCTTTTTATAGCATTCCTTTCCATATTGACTGTCGCTGGCACACTCGTTTAAAATGCCCCATATGTAGATGCAGGGATGATTATAATGTGCCGGAATCATCTCGCGTATCACCTGTTCAGCCTGCGGCTCAAAATTGGGGTTTTGCATATCCTTCAGGCTGAGACCGCGCGCATGGTTTTCTTCCCAGACAAGAATGCCCATTTCATCGCATAAGTCAAGAAAAACCTCATCATTCGGATAATGAGTCGTGCGAATAGAATTTGCCCCCAGATGTTTCACGATTTCCAAATCCGCCGCAATGGCCTGGTAAGGGAGTGCGCAGCCAAACTGCGGGTGGTCTTCGTGGCGGCAAACCCCTTTAATCCGAAGGGCGCGGCCGTTGAATAAGATTTTCTTTCCCTCTATTTTTATCTCGCGAAAACCAAACCGGTCTATTAAATCGTCAACGTCGATACCATTTTCAGCAGCTACGGCGGTTATTTCGTAGAGCCTGGGACTTTCAGGAGCCCACGCTTCAACACAGCTAAAAGAAGCTTCCGCTGTCAATGTAATCTCGCTGTCCGCCGCAATATTCACCGAATCCCATGTTAGAGTTTTTCCCGCCAGTTCCGCTCTTACAGCAACCGAATGTGCTTTCCTCCCGATATTTTCCAGAGTAACTTCTACTTTTGCGTTCCAGCCGTCCTTTTTGGCAGAAGGCGTAATATGAATCAGTTTTATATATACATCTTTGATCTGCTCCAAGACAACAGGCCTGCTTACGCCCCCATAAGACATGTAATCATTGGGTATATGCAGGGCGCTCGCCTCGCTGAAACGGTTATCCGCCTTGATTTCCAGAACATGCTCGCCCTCCTGAAGCCCCTTAACGACAGCAGAGAAAATTGTATAGGCATTGTAATGGGAAGCAATCTCCCTGCCGTCCAAAGTTACGGTGGCCGTATGGCTGACGCCCTTAAATTCCAACCGGATATTGCCCCCGGCATGGAATGTGGTTCTGTAAATGCCTTCGCCGCGATATCCGGTAAAATCGGGATAGTTTTCCCAACAGCTGGGGGTTGGGACCTGATATGTCCTGCCTGCAAATTCACCCTGACAAGGAGTAAACTGCCACAGGCAGCCCGTCAATTCACGCTGCGGCCGAATGTTGTGTACTGAAAATGTGCGTATCATAAGTGTCCTCCTATATTATATAAATTATAAAAATAAGAATAACATCTGCTTTTATTTGTATATCCAGCCGCGGCTGCCGGCCGGAACGCCACCGCATTGTGCCGCATTCTTCAAACACTTCGCGATACTCTGTCTATTTTCAATACTGCTTATTAATTGATTATAATTCTGGAACCTTTGTTTAGAATAGCACATCTCTGGTCCGTATGCAACTTGTCAAAAAAGCACCGGAGAAACTGGAATATGGCAACGCGCCGGCATATTGGGTAGCTGCGCAATGGTGTTGTCCTGTATATGCATTTATGTTCCCCCTGAATTATGTCTTTTCCCAAAATTTAAGCGAATACTTATCTGATGTAACTAAAAATTGTATATAAAACGCAGAAATTGTTGATTGACTTGCCACAAAAAAGTCTATAGACTTGAATTTATAAAATTGAATTTATGATTTGAGGAAAAGAGGGAACGGACAAGGAATGAATGCATCCGAACAATTGAATAATGGATATCTGAAAAAAGCGCGTGAAGATACGCGCAATTTTACAAAGCTGCAAAAGCTGAAAAAAGATCTAAAGTATAATCGTTGGCTTTACATTATGATTGTGCCGGTAGTTCTTTTCTATGTAATTTTCTGTTATGCGCCCATGTATGGTATTATTATCGCATTCAAGGATTTTTCCCCATTGAAAGGAATTATGGGAAGCGATTGGGATCGATAATTTCAAGCCATTGGATACACAAATTACTCCAAAAGCAGCAGTTAATAGACGTGGCTTATTGACAATTACGTTCTCTGGTACATATAGTACCAGTGGAAATAGCGTTGACTGCGATTTAACAGGAAATGCGTCTTGGTCCAGTGGTATTTTCGACGGTGTAAATAGTCCTGCAGTGGGAAGCGACTTTATTGGCATGGCTTGGTCTGGGGGATTTGAGGGATTAAACCCAAGTGCCTCTGCTACATTTCAAAATGGCAACTCACAAAATGTCTATCTAGCCGATGCTTCAGCAAATGCAGGTAGAGTATGGAGTTTTGACGAATACTGGAATGTCGCTGGAAAGTACACGCTTTATGTTAATAACGTTGATGTAAGTACAACCCTTCATAAGAATCATATGAATGGCGGTGAAAACAAAGCAGAAGCTATTTTGAAATATATCCATACTTATCAAGCGGCAACAGGGGGTGTTTCTATTACTGCATCCTCATCAGGCATTGGTTCAGGTTTTACTCTTAATGGTACAAGTAAACAATGGGATTTGTCCTGCATTGTAACTGGTATTCCATACTAACTTATTTTGTTTTTTAGCCCGATTCTCGTTTAAAAAACAGAAATTACTCTGTTTTTAAATGTTTGGACTAAAGTTGGCTGCAAGTAAAAAGCCGCTTTGAGAAATAATAAATTTTTCAAAGCGGCTTTTTGTAGCCCCATGGTAAAAGAATCACCTGTACATTAAAAACAAATTCATGTTTAATTCTGCCTGCGGTTATTTAGGTGGGGCAAGTCATAAAGAAATTTGTAATCATGTTTTCAGTGCGGTATATATAAAATTGTCTTCGTTTTACAATATAATAAAGTGATAATTTGACGTATTGTCCACTTGGCCGTATAATCTATTATGGAAATAAATTAAAGCTTTTTGAAAAGGGGATATTTTATGAAGAAAAAAACAATTGGCATTGTTATTGTCTTTATTTGTGTAACAGGATTGGCAACAGGGTTGGCTCTGATATCGCAAAAAGATGAGACCCCCTATGCTTTTTTGCAAGGTAATGCTGGAGATTATGGCGCAACATCTCCCTATGAATTTCTTTGTCAGGCAGACATAGGAGACAATAAATATGCTGTTTTTTATATTAACAGAAATAACAATGTATCGTGTGCAATAATCAAAAAAACATATTCACCTATAAAATATTAAAAATAAGTTCAGAATTATCTCCGGTAAGTGATTGTGAAAAGGGAAATTTTTTTTATAGTTCATATAAAAATGGTAAAAGACGTGAATGGATTGATTGGGGAGTTATCTATGACCCTGGTATCAAACAGGTACTTGTCAATAAGAAAAAGGCAAATTTACTTACTGTAAAAACATACGATTTTCGGCTCTCTTATTTTACTGGAGATGAAACAGAGAAAGAAATTCCACCCAGACATGCCTATGTCTTTTATTGACACTGTCCTAGTGCCGGAATCCAAAACATCCTTCATCCTCATCAGCAGTGCCCTTCAAAAAAAATCTACAGAAAGACGGGCATTTTCAACGGACGAATAACGGGGTTGAAAAATTGCGCGTTAGAAACGAGGTGGATAATTTGAAAGCTCTGTCAATTCCGATCTTATGCCTGTCCCTTTTATTCTTGACATCCTGCGGCACTGTGCCGTCTTCTCCGTCTTCGTCCCCTGCGGTTTCATCCGCCGAACAGCCACGTTCTTTCCCCAGTTTCCAATATGACGGCAGCGATCCAACAGAGGCTCTCATATACAAGACGGAAGAGGAACAAAATCCCGTAAGCAAAGCAGGATGTTTTCTGATTCCTGCTCCTCAGATTATAAAGACGTGCCAGGAAGGGGATTTACTGAAAGTGTTTTTCATCTCTGACGGAGAAACTTTTCTCTGCCAGGATACCAATAGTTTAATCGTCGACAGCAGCTGGTGTTTTCCGGTTGCGGTAACCTATAAAAAAGAAAATGAAAAAAAATTTAAAAAAGTACTTGGCAAAAAACGATTTGAAGAATATGCAGGTAAAGCGGCCCTGATCCTGTGCCCGGTACCTTAGTTTCGGCATCCATAGAATGTACGTCCATACAGACAGCGTCTTCGTTCGGGTATCCGGCTGGGCGTTTCCAGCCGGATACCCCATTAAAATTCATGAAAGGAAATTAAAAAATGCTGCGCAAAATGTTTAATATGAATTTTAAGCTGATGCTCAACCAGCGGGACTTTCTTTTGGCGTTCTTCAGTTCTTTACTTCTTTTTTTAATTCCAGCGATTATAGACATTGCAACGCTCTATGGACAGGATATCGCTGCTTTGGCACCGGCATGGTGCTATTTTGGGGTTGTAAATGGAATCGCAGGTTCCATCCTGTCAGACTTCGTTCAGATGTATAATCTGTTCTTTTTTCCATTTACTGTTTCCATGGCATTTTCAGCTTGTGAATTTGACGAAAAGAATCTCAATGTCGATAAATTCATTATTACACGCTCAGGCCGCGCGGCCCATTATCTATCCCAGGCCCTTGTAACTTTTACGGGCGGTTTTTTAATGGTATTTTTGCCTTCCGTTCTAAGCGAACTTACCTTAATGGCTGCGATTCCCCTTCAATCCAATAAATTGTGCCCTAATTATCCGTTAGACCCTGCCTTATTATTGCAGAACGTAAATTTTTTTCAATATTTTTGCTGCCATTATCCCTATCTTTATTATTTCGTATATGATATTATCGGAAGTGTGATTGGGGGACTCATCGGGCTGCTGTCCTATTCCATATCTTTGTATTTCAAAGTCAACCGATTTCTGGTTATAACAATACCCGGGATAATTTATCTTGCCGCCGGACTGATTTTGGATATTTTTGGTCTGCACGCCATGACTCCGGAAAATCTAATTGTTCCTCCCATAGAAACAGAAGGAATAAAGCCAATCTATTCCGTGATTCTCATAGGCGGTCTGCTGGCAATTGATTTCATATCCGTGCTTGGTAAAATATACATAAAAAAGGATGAAATATGAATGCTGCGTTCTTATTTAAAAATGCGGTTCACAGCAAAGGAAAGCAAAACGGTTCTAATTCTCCTGCTTCTTTATTCTTTATTTGCCTATTTTAACCCAAACATTCTGGTGCTTCCTTTCTGGGGCAGGAACCCCCAATTTTATCTTGCGAATTATGCCGGATTCTTTTTCTGGTTTGCAGCGCTGTTTTTCATTCTCCCTTTGTTTGCGGTTTATTTACAGCCAAATTTTCATTATTTTCAGAATATCAGTATCGTTTACAGATTCAAAAATACAGATGCTTATTGGATGAGACGAGTGGTTGCCTCGTTTATTGAAAGCGCTTTATACGTTTCTTTTTTATATGTTCTCCTGCTAATCCGCGCGGCATTTTTTCATCAATTTTTTCACTATATACAAGATTGGAGCTTTTTTCTTAAAAGCTATTTTTTACAGATAGCAGCGTTTACTTTATTTACCGTTATGTACATTTTCTGGAGCAGTCTCTTCCGCAGGCTAATATTGGGATTCGCGGTTACCTATTTGCTGTTCGCATACGATTACATCGCTGCAAACGTGGGCCTTCCCCCGATCTATCTTCTCTGTTCCATTTCTTTCAGGCCCGAAGATTTGTCATTTTATTGGCCTGTTTTACTCATGACTCTCTCTTACCTTACGATTTTCATCATCTTCGGTTTTCTGATCCTAAAGAAGCAGGATCATTTGCAGAAAGCGGTGTCAAAATGAAACAATACCGGTCCCTTGCCCGCCGCTGTATTTCAATAACCGTCCTTTATGCATTTTTATTCGTGTTCAATGCCAGCCTGTGCAAAAGCGGCCGTCAAAATGCAGGCACTTATTACCTCATGAATTTTGGCGGTCTCTACCTTTCACAGTCCATTAACGTTTTAGGTTTAATTGAATTCTTTGTGCCAAATTTATTCTTTATTTATATGTTTTCTGATCTATGGCGCTCAGAATGTGTCATCAGCTATGTTTATGTTTTTACTCGCTCCGGGAACAAACAGAAATGGCTGTTTCATAAGGCTTTGCAGTTATTTTTCTGCATTGCAATTGTATATTTATGGCTTTTGGTTTTTGCTTTTGCGGTTGGAAAGGCTTTTGCCCTTCCGAATCTAACGGACGTTTCTTTTGCCAAATTAATTTTGCCTCTGTACTTCTTGAATATGCTGACCCTATATGAATTTGCTTTCCTACAGAATAGTTTATCCATGAAAAATGGAAACGCAGTAAGTTTTTTCGTGACCATCATCTTATATATTCTTCCTGCAATAATTATTCTAATCCTAAACAAAAGCATTCAGTACGGCGCTATTCTCTATTTTATTTTGCCAGCCAATCAAATGTACTTATGGCATGCGGATCATATTATGATAAACGGCTCGGAAATATCTTTATCGGGATCAATACAAAACTATTTTTTGTTCCCGTCTATGCTGGCATTAACAGCCTTTATCATCGTCAGCTATCTAGTTTACAGGCGGTTTTTTATCAAAAAAGATATGACCGAACTGATCATGGAATAAGATAAAAGGAGCGAAAACGAATGAAAGCCGTTGAAATCTGCAATATGTCAAAAGTTATAAAAGGGAAAACAATTTTGTCCCATATAAACCTTTCTTTGGAATCAGGGATAGATAACCGACGAAGCCTTCTACACCCCGGTTTCGATATCGGACATTTACAAAGGGAACACCGGGCTGAAAGGAAAAACCATTACGATTGTAGAAACGGTCAAAACCGTTGAAAACGAAAAAATCACTCCAAAGTGCCATCTCTTGCTAAGCGAAAGCTTTTATATCCCTCTGCAAAAGAAGAATGATTATATCCTTTTATTGAAAAAGCTGCCCCTGAATCCGGCCGAAAAAGCCGACGCGTTTTTGGATTCCCAGTATTATCCGGTCGCTCAATCTGCGTTCGGGGTCTACCGAATATCCGACATGAAGCAAACGAAATTAATTGATGTCGAAAAAGAAAACATCCCGTTTCATCAATTATCGAAGTTCGATCTATTTGCAACAAAGCAGAATGAGCTGGACACTTATTACCGGTATAAACAGCAAATATTTGAAAAAATCGGCATATAGAAAAAGGCCGAAGCACATGAAAGCCAATCATCCGGCAAAGCGCCGGATACCCGCTGCCGGATGATTTTATCCTTGAAAAGCTCTAAGAAGCAAATTTTCACGCATCCTGCGCGGGGATTTCCTTCGGGCTGGAAAAACTATCAATCAAAAGTCGGCCGTCCTGCTTTACAAAGGACAAGGTCTGTTTGTAAGTGCCGGCGGGGCCGGTGGAAGTGGCATACTGATAGATGACTGCCGCACGGTTTCCATCCACTGAAATCCGGTAACTTTCCACCCATGGGCTGGACTGGCCGGTCTGCCAGCCATAGGAACGGTATTCGTCATAAACAGCCGACTGGCATTGGCGGCTCATCAGATGATACTGCGCTTTACCGTCCCGTTTTTTGACCGCTTCGGCCCACTTTCCAGCAATATTCTGAACCGAGGCGGAAGTCCCGATTTTGGAAGTTTTCAATCCGCTCCCGGCGTTTCGGCCGGCGGTAAGCACTGTTCCGGTGCCCAAAACCCCTATGACGAGCAGGCAGAGAATGAGAATTCCGGCCTTTTTCTTTTTTGTGTCCATGATGGAAAAAATACGTTTCTTAACTCCCGTTCTGCCGCTGTAAAAATTTGTTGAGAATGCCGTCTGCGCTTTAGGCTTTTGTTTAATAACTCCAAGTATGGTTTCACTGTACCGCTGTCTGGCTTCCAGGCCGGTCCCGCCCACTACTTCGGCGTCACACGAAATTTCACACTGTAGGGCAATGGCTTTTGCCATCAGATAAACCACGGGATTGAACCAGTGAACTCCAGCTGCCAGAATGACCATGCTTTTGTACCACAGGTCTTTTCGCTTGAAATGAACCAGCTCATGCCGAAAAATATACGGCAGTTCATCCGGGGAAAAATCCGACCGAGGAAGCAAGATAACAGGATTCAGAAAACCGGTCATCATTGGGCTTGAAACACAGGGGGCTATCAGCAGCTTCACCGGCTTCGTGATATTTATGTCCCCTTTTATACGTTCCAGCGCTCTGAGCATTTGAGGATCATCCGCCGGTTTGCCCCAGCGCCTGACCAGCCTGCGAAAACGGGCATGCCGCAGGCCGTGGTAAATGAAAAAGACGGCGGCGCCCGCAAGCCATAGAACGCCGATTATCTGAACCCACGGAACAGCTGCGGCGCCTTGATTCACTGCACCGGTTCTGTCCGCGGCATCTGCTATCCTGCCGGCATTGACCGGGATAATCCGCTGAACAGCGGTGTAGACTGGACTCATCCGGAATACGGGAACTGTAAAACAGGGCCGAAAAGGAAGAATCAGGCCAGCTACGATTACAAGCCATGCATAGTAAAGCCATTTCGCAGAATATCGCTTCGACAGCAGCGGAGTTAAAGCCATCAGGAGAAGCGCAGGCACCGACATGGAAACCGAGCATTCAAGCAAAGCCGCTAAAAAGTCCCCCATATCAGTGCCTCCGTTTTTTCACCCATTCCATCAGGTCTTTAATGTCCCTGTCACTGAGCCGCTTTCCGTCATACAGGGTATTGACCAGGCTGAGAAATGAGTTTTCATGGTAAAGTTTCATGAAATTTCCCGTTTCGAATTTTAAATACTCCTCCTTGGCCACCAAAGGAAAGTACGCCCTTTCTTTGCCGTTCTTTTCCGTCCTCAGAAAGCCCTTCTTCACCAGCCGGAGCATCAGGGAAATGACGGTCGGTGCTTTCCACCCGCGTTCTTTGCCGAGCTGTTCCATAACCGTGTTCGTGGTAATGGGCGGCTTATTTGCCCAAACCACTTTCATAATCTCGAATTCGGTGTCCGGCAGTTTTTTTAATGGACTCATCCTATGCGCCTCCATTTTAGGCATTTGCCTTTAACTGTATTTTACACTTGTCTAAAATGAAAGTCAATCATATTTTACGTCTCTTGTCTCCGATAAACCAGAAAATGAATCAGGATGGCGGCAAGCTGAAAGGCAAGCCCAACCGCACAGACGCCATACCATCCGAAATTCTGAAAACTCAGCGTTCCCAGGAAAGATCCTGCGGCTCCGCCGATAAAGTACGAGAACATGAATACGGTATTGTTCCGGCTGCGCGCACGGTCGCCAAGCGCCTGCACCCGCGCCATATTGGAAACCTGCCCGCACTGGTTCCCGAGATCCAGGACAACCACACCGACAATCAGCCCCCAGATATGAAAGCCGAAAAAGCTGAAAAACAGATAGGCCAGCGTGGAAAGAATGACACCGATGCCGACCGTGAAACGCGGGCTTTTCTGGTCGGCCGCCTTGCCGATCAGCGGAGCGGCAAGCGCTCCCGCCACACCGGCGAAACCAAACAGACCGGCCTCTCTTGCCCCCATACGGTAATGCGGGGTCTCCAGCAGAAAGACCAAAGACGTCCAGAAAGCGCTGAAAGAACCGAACATAAAGAAGCCGTTCAAAGCCGATTCTCGCAGAGGGCGCTGACTTCTGACAAGACCGGGAATGGATTTGAGCAGGTCTGGATAAGACGTATCCGCGTGGGATTCGCTTGTCGGAAAAATACAGCGGATAACGGCTGCAAGAACCAAAATCAGGCCCGTTGCAATCAGATAGACGGTCCGCCACCCAAAGGCAGACCCCACCAGCCCGCTGAAAGCCCGGGAAAGAAGGATACCGATCAGCAGGCCGCTCATTACGTCGCCGATTGTCTTGCCCTGTTCTTCCGGACGCGACAGCTGGGCCGCGTAGGGAATAACCAGCTGGGGGACAATGGTCGTCAGGCCGATTGCAAACATGGCAATCAGCAATACCGCATAGGACGGAGACAGTCCGGCTATTAGCAGGGATACGGCCACCAGCGCCAGCATCCGCAGAATGACGGAGCGGCGCTCCGTCATATCCCCAAGGGGCACGAAAAGCAGAAGCCCCAGCGCATAGCCGATTTGCGTCAGCATGGCGGCAATCCCCGCCGCATTCTGTGAGACATGAAAGGACACCGCAATCTGCGCTTCCAGCGGCTGTATGTAATACAGGTTTGCCACAGAAACACCGCAGACAACTGCCATCAGAAAAATCAGCGGTTTGGTTAAAATAAAATCCGTACTTTTTTTGTGTTCCAACACAAAAGACTTCTTTCATCTGAATCTATGTAAAGGTACTATACAATAACAGCGAAAAAATCACCCTTCTTTCATGGACTGTTCGAAACGGATCAGAAAATCACTCAGAAATTGTTGCTGAGAGGCACTGGAACCGGCAAGGATGCCTGAAATCAGCGCATGGTATTTTTCATGGGCGGCTTTATGGTTTTTAGCGGCTGTCTGTCCTTCTGCGGTCAGCCGGAGGATTATTTTTTTATTATCGCCGGGGCTTGATTCCTTGACAATCATCCCTTTTCGTTCCAGCCGCTTAGCCGTCTGTGACGCGGCCCCCCGGGTGACGCCCAGCAGCCGTGCCAGCCCGGAGATGTGCAGCTCCGGGTTTTCGGCAATACACTGAAGCATGTGAATTTCGGAGTGGTAAAGTTCCGTGCTGGTGCCGAAGGTTCTGGCCCGGCTGTCATTTTCATAGAATTCGCTCATTACGTTCAAAAACAGTTCGCTGATTTCCATTGCTGTCATCCCTCCCGGAATATTGTATAGTAAGTATACATAATTGTCAAGAGAACCGTTCCGCGCCATTATAAAAAATAAACAAATCTCCGCGCAAACAGCGCAGGGATTTGTTTTTGGTTTTGCCTCTTGTTATTTAGCTGATTTCTGCCTCTGCCAGACTTGGTTGTAGAGCTTTGAAAGTTTGCTCCTTCCCTTCTGGTCACATTCTTTGACATAAGCGTCCCAGTTGTTAAAGGATTCCTTACCCATGATAAATTTCTCTTTTTCCGCGTCCACATAATCCTTCAGCGCGGTGGAAACAAGGTTCTCCTCTTCCTTTTCGTCACTTGTCAGCCTCAGGGAGGGCTGGGGATCCGTCAGCATATTTTTTTGACTTTCTTCATCCAGAACCGCGGAGTCTTCTTTTGTGAAAGTTGCTTTCAGGTAATCATACGGAAAAACAAAGGAAAGATTATTGTTGTTGCACCCGTAGTCGCGGTCGAGATATTTGCTCCCTTTAGGGTTTGTGGGGGAAATGATGTTGCTTGTAAACGCCTTGGTTCCGTCGGAATTTTCCGTATAGGTAACTCCTTTGACACCCCAGGAAAACAGGTTGGCTCCATCTTCGGAATACATCCAGTCAAGCCACCGGATCAGCGTGTTAAAATACTCTTTGTCCTTTACGGAAGCCGGACAGATCATGGAGTGGCCCCACGAACCCGTCACCTTGGTGCCCGCTTTTCCGCTGGGCCCTGCAAGCGCCGGAATGGGAACAACATTAAAGTTTGAATCGGTCTTTTTGCCGTCCTCGTTGTAAGAAACTTCACCGACGAACCAGCCGTCCCACATAATGGTCTGCCCTTTTAGGATGCGCTGGTCATACGTCGTGGTGTCCAGCGTAACGAATTCCTTGTCAAGGATGCCTTCCGCGTAAAGCTTATGGAGGAACTGAAGCATGGCCTTATAATTATCGCTCGTCGGCGCATGAATCCACTTGTCAGATGATTTGTCATACATAAACCCGGTGTTGGCCGAATCCCAGCCCGCAACCGTTCCGAAGCTGCTCCCAACCATGCACAGCAGGTCATCGGTGCCGTAGATATTCTGGATCGGGATGATCTTGGGATATTTGGCCTTTAGAATTTTCATGTCTTTATAGCACTCATCCCACGTTGTCGGTATTGTGAGATTGTTCTTGTCAAAAAGGTCTTTCCGCACAAACCACTGTTCCGTCTGAACCCGCTTTTCATCGACATTCACCGGCAGGGAGTACATTTTTCCGTCTGAAAGCTCGCTGTTTTCAAGCTGAGCGCTTAAGTCACAATTTTTTACCAGTTTCTGAAAATTCGGCATGCTTTTCACGTAATCGCTGAAGCACAGCAGTTTCCCGTTCAGCGCCATCTCCTCCACCGAACCGCTGACGCCGTTGCAGACGATATCCGGTATATCGCCGGAATTGAGCAGAAGCTGGACTTTCGTAGGATAGTCCGCGTCCGGCACAACCGTTACATTCAAGCTGACATTGGTCAGCTCTTTCATCTTCTTGAGCGTTTCCCAGCTCTGTTTAAATGGATAAGTAGAATTATCTGCATACAGCATTGTAAATGTTACCGGTGTATCCGAAACTTTTCCGCTTTTTGAAACGGTCACTGCCGAAGCGGCGCTGGCATCTCCCCCTGCTGGTTTCGACGAACCGGTTCCTCCTCCCCCAGAGCATCCGGCAGCCCCCAGGGCCACAGTTGCAGCCAGGCATGCACTGACACATCTTTTCAGAATTTTTACCTTTTCCATGTTCTGATTCTCCTTTTTTGTGCCTATTAAAACCGGAAGACCGGTTTTTTATGAATGGATCATCCCTTAATGGAACCGAGCATAACGCCTTTGACAAAGTATTTCTGGATAAACGGATAGATGCAGAGGATCGGCACCGTAACCAAAACTACGGTTGCGGCCTGAAGGGTCTGCGGGACTACTGCCGCTTCTGATCCGCTGGTGATGCCCTGCCCGTTGGAAGCCGCAAGCTGCGCCCCCATCAGCAGGTTGCGCAGGTACAGCGTCACCGGGTACAGACTGTTGCTGTTCAGGTAAATCATTGCGTTGAACCAGTCGTTCCAAAAACCAACGGCATAAAAAAGCGTAATGGTGGCAATGACCGGCTTAGACAGCGGCAGCACGATTTTAAACAGCGTTGCTATATAGCTGAGTCCGTCAATTTGAGCCGCTTCTTCAATATCCTGCGGGATCCCCTCAAAAAACGTTTTCATCACAATCATGTTGTAAACGCTGATGGCTCCGGGCACCAAAATGGCCCAAACTGTATTGATGAGGTGCAGCGACCGGACCAGCAGGTAAAAAGGAATCAGCCCTCCGCCGAAATACATGGTGAAAACCATGAACATCAGCAGGGGTCCCCGGCCGGGGAGCTGCTTTTTGGAAAGCGGGTAGGCACAGGCCACCGTCATGGCCATGGAGATCAGCGTTCCTCCGACCGTATAGATCAGGGTGTTGCGGTACCCTACCCAGAACTGCGCATCGTTCATAATATTCCGGTACGCTGTAACCGTAAAATCAATGGGGTAAAACAGGACGTCCCCCCGCAAGACCGCCGAATTGCCGCTGAAAGAGACCGCCAGCATATAGATGAACGGGAATAAAGTAATGACAATGACAAAGATCATGAAAAGTATATTAAAAGCCGTAAAAACCTTGTATCCATTCGTCGCGTGTTTCATATTTTCCCCTCCTATTCACCAAAGGCTTGTGTCAAGGACATTTTTCGAGAATTTGTTGACGCCCCAGATCAGTACAAGGCTGATGACCGACTGGAACAGCCCGACCGCCGTCGTATAGCTGTAGTTGCTCTGCACAATGCCCAGCCGGTAGGTGTACGTCTGCAGGACATCCGCCACATCATAGATGCTCGGGCTGTACAGGAGAAGAATTTTCTCAAATCCAAGAGACAGGATGTACCCCGCCGACATAATCAGCGTAATGGCAATCGTCGGCATAATACCCGGCAGCGTGACATGGATCGTCTGTTTCCAGCGCCCCGCACCGTCAATTTCCGCCGCTTCGTACAGATCCGGATTCACGCTGGTCAGCGCGGCAATATAGATAATCGCATTCCAGCCCATAAACTGCCAGATATCCGACGCTATGTAAATCGGGCGGAACCACGCGGCCTCCGTTAAAAAATAAATGGAATGCCCGCCGTTGGCCTCTATAATTTTATTGACGATTCCGGACGACGGGGAAAGCAGAATCTGAATCATCCCCACGACGACCACGCTGGAAAAGAATTTTGGAAGATACGACACGGTCTGCACAAACCTTTTGAAAAAGCTGCTGCCGATTTCGTTCAGCATCAAAGCAAAAATAATCGGAATCGGAAAACCGATCAAAAAATTGAGGATGCTCAGGACAAACGTATTTTTAAAGACATTCCAGAATTCCGGGTCGTTTAAAAACATTTGAAAGTATTTAAAGCCAACCCATTTTTCCCCGAAGATTGAACCGCCCATCCGGTATTTCCGGAATGCCAGAACCACTCCGGCCATCGGCACATACTTAAAGAGAACAAAGTAGATCACCGGAAGTGCCAGCAGCAGATACAGCTGGTAATATTTTTTTAAGGACTTTCGTATTTTCCCCGCCAAGGAGCATCACCCTGCCTGTTTATAATTTGATATTTAATGTAAAGGATCCCTCCCTGTTTGTAAACGGTTAAAAGGAGAACGCGGTTATAAAAATCGTCTCCAATCTCGTTCCGTTTTTTCCGGGCGTTACCTTTTTCGCCTGTGGTGAACGCAAAAATAAACCGCCCCGGCCTTTTCCCTGCTGCCTGCGGGGAAATCCGGGGCGTCAAGCGAATTTTGTTACTTGGTTATAAAATATCACTTAAAAAGAATTTGATATTGTGCTAGAATAAATAATATAAAATTAGTGAAGTTGAATAAATAAATGAATGGGGCTTTTCCTGTTGAAAAAAGTTTTTCGCAAACTTCCCACACTATTACATAAACCGGGGAAACACCTGTACCAGAAAATATTCGTGTGCTTCCTGCTGCCGGTTGCTTTCCTTCTGCTTGCCTTTTTCTTTAACAGTGAATATTTCTTCCATTACCTTGGGAACCGGACCAAAGACAGCTACCGGCAGTCCCTGCGCAGTATCTCCAGCTACGTCAACAGCCAAATGAAGGAAATTGTGGAAACGTCCATTCTGCTCTCCAATTCCCAGGATTTAAAACAGGTTTTCTACTCCAGCGAGATCATCGGTCCGAAAAACCGGTACCAGCTGTCCAATTCCATTCAGGCACTGATCACGTTTAAATCCACCAAAGACCTGATTGACTCTTCTTTTATTATCCAAAAATCGAATGCCTGCGTCATCAGCACACAGGGCCTTTTCTCCTACCAGGATTTTTTCGGAACCTACTTCAGCTACCAGAAATACAAAGAAACTTTCTGGCTGACGTCAAAACCGGGCGGGCTGAATTACCGGATCCTCGCCACAACGCCGGTAAAAGACAAATTCAGCAACACAAACAAGTCGATTATCCCCATTCTGGAATACGGAATTGGGCTGAACCGATCCAGCAATCTCCTCGTCATCAATGTCGACGAAAAGAAGATTGCTGAAGTCCTCAAGGCCGGCAAGGTGACGCCCAACAGTGAACTGTATATTTTTGATGCCGATAACCGGCTGATTTCTTCTACCAAAAGCCGGCCCGTAGAATCCCTGCAGGATCTCTCTCCCGAAATAAGTCATCCGGCCAACGGGGCAGATACTTCCGGCGTAACCATCGGCGGTGAAAAATACCTGACGGTTTATTACGCCCCGAAATTGGATTTTCTGGATGGGTTCAAATTTGTCGCTCTGGTGCCCTACCGGGACATTGAAAATGACACGTTTCCCCTGCGCACAGCTTCGCAGGTATTTATGGCATTCTGCCTGGCAGCCGGATTGATCTATTCGTACTTCACTTCCAAAAAGCTCTACAGCCCTATCGGGAAGCTGATGCTGCTCTTTAATAAAAAGCGCGCTTCCCCCGGCTGCGATGAATTTGAATATTTAAACCGGCAGATTACAAGCACTCTGAACAGCAACCAGGTTTTAAGCAAACAGCTGGCCGAAACCATCCCCTACGCCTGCGAACAGTATCTTATTCGTGTGGCCAGGGGAGATATCAGCGCAGAAAGCGGAGAGGACAGCCCTCTGTCCAAATTCAACATCTCCTTTAAATACAGCTGCTTTACGGCGGTCCTTATCTGGATCGACTGTCAGGATGTCTTTTTTGAAACCTTCACCAACAACCAGATTGCGGAAATCGTTAAAACGATCCCGGCTGTCTTTATCAATCTTCTGGACTCCGGCTGCCAGTGCTACTTGCTTCCGCTGGAAAAATACAAGTCCTGCGTCTTAATTAATTCTCCGGACAGGTCCGCCGCCGCTCCCATCTTAAAAGCGCTGAACCAGCTGGTAAACCTGCTTGCTGTAGACAAAAAATACCTCAGTGTCTACGCGGCAGTGGGAAATCCTGTAAGCGGATTTGGCAATGTACACCAGAGTTTCCGGGAAGCCGAACGAATGTGCTCTCTGTTTTCGCCTTTTAATTCAGAAAGAGTGATCCTGTACCGGCCCTTCAAGGATTCAATTCACTGCGTCTACTCTATTGACGACGAAAATAAATTATTCAATTACCTGATGACCGGAAACAAAGACGAAGTCCGGCGGCTCATCTCGTCCATTCTGGCACAAAACAGCATTGGCAGTCTGGATGAATCCTGTCTGAAGGAACTGTATCTCCAGATCTACAACACCTGCGTGAGAGCCCTCAGCAGCAAGGGCGTCAAAGCGGAAGATTTGATGGGAGAAAGCTCTGTGGATCTTATCCGGGACTTCCGCCGGCTGTCGGCGAATGATCTCGCCGCTTATCTGGATCGTCTGATCCGGCGTATTCTTCCGCTCATGCAGAAAGGGATTTCCAGGCCGGCACTGTCTGAAATCAAGAAATATATTGACAGCCATTACAGCGAAGATATCTACCTTGAAATGCTGGCACAGAAATACCATATTTCCGTCAAATATATGTCGAAGCTGCTGAAGGATGCCTTGAACGAACCTTTTAAAAAATACCTGACCGATCTGCGGATCGCCAAATCCAAGGAACTGCTGAAAGACCGGAAACAGAGTATCAGCGAGATTGCCGGCTGCGTAGGGTTCAACAGCCGCAATACCTTTATCCGCGCGTTTAAAATGCGCGAAGGGATCACCCCTTCGGAATACCGCAGCCTTTCTGCCAAAGGTGAAAAAGGAGGCATCGCCCGGCAGTAAAACCGGACTAATGCCTCCCTGCGCGCAGATCCGGCTCTTATGATTCACCCATTAATCCGGACTTTTCTCTTTGATTCTGTGTAGCGTATAAAGAATTATTATTTTTATATCGACATCAAGGAATAAAAATGATATTCTTATAAAGGAAACATTTAACAGAGAATCTTTTTACAATCTACTTGTGTTTACACCATCCCATAACTATAAATTAATGAAGACTGAATATTTGAAAGAATTTTTATAAATGCAGATTACATTTGGCCCTTCATGTTTTATGAGCGAAAAAACATATATGGCTGATTTTAAACCGGGCAAAACAGATACTTACAATTTTACTCCGGAGCAGGTTTTTTCAAAGTACAATGTTTAAAGTATGTCTTATGATCAGTATCATGACATGCTGCATGAGTTGCTTCATAACCAAAATCCGCATTCGTCTTATCTTGGTTTTAGATTAGCCATCGGTGATAATGAAAAGGAAACAGAAGCGCACATGAATGGAATTGAACTTCAGAAAAGCAGACAAAACAGTGTGATCGGCAATGTGGAGGAGAAGTTGAAAACGGAAATTGCCCGCGGCTCGAAAAATACGGGTTATTATTTAAAACTATATCAAGCTAAACCAATCCAGCAAGACGCAAAAGCAGGGGCTTCCGATAAAAATCGGAAGCCCCTTGGCTTTGTACTAGCCATATTAAAATGCCAGGTAAATGCCTCTGCGTGTACAGGTTCTTCAGCGGGAAAGCCAGACGCGCATCTCTCCCGGATCGCGGTTCCCCCACGCATAATACGGCACCGCGAAAATTTTTTGCGGGATTTCCCAGGGCGGCTCGTCGGTATACAGCGCATCCCCGCCCGAAAAGCGGGCTCCGTCCGCCTGGATCGGCACAATCCCGCCGAGAAGGTCCGGCTGGAACGGCAGGGCTTTCAGGGCGGCGCCATCCGGGAGCCTCAGCCGGTGGAGGTGATCCCCGTTGTCGCACTGTTCCGCACAGTACACCAGCGGCCCCCGCATCAACGCAACTCTTCCGATATCTTCCCGGACCATTGGGTTGGCATAGACGCGCCGCACCGCCATAGGAAGAGAAAGCCGAACGGTGTCTCCCGAATTCCAGTCCCGGTTCAAATAAGCGTAACCGCTTTTTACCGCAAACGGAAGGGATACTTCGGTTCCGTTCACTGAAAGACGGGCGTTCCGGCACCACCCGGGAATCCGGACGGCCAGTGTAAAATTCATTCCGGGATGCTGCGTGCGGACACGGTAGGAAATTTCCCCATCCCATGGGTAATTCCCGGCAAGGGCAATCTCCACTGCTCCTCCCATGTCGAATTCGGCGCTTCCGCCAAGATAAAGGTGGCTGTAAACCGTGCGGGACTTTTCAGAGCAGGACCAGGCATAGCGGCCGAGGGATGTGAGAAACCGCGTCAGGTTGGGGGGACAGCAGGCACAGGCATACCACTGGGGGCGGCGTTTGCACACATGTTTAAAATCTTCCAGTTCGCCTGAAACCCCGTTGACCACTTCCAGCGGATTGACATAAAAGAACCGTTTCCCGTCCAATTGCATTCCGCTCAGGACACCATTGTAGAGCGCGCGTTCCATCACATCCGTGTAGCGGCCGTCGGCCTCAATTTCCAGAAGACGGCGCGTAAAAAAGCACAGGGCAATGGATGCACATGTTTCGGCATAAACCGTATCATTGGGCAGATCGTAGTCGATAGTGAACGCTTCCCCGTGGCAGGTGCTTCCCACACCTCCCGTCAGATACATGCGCTTCTTCGCAATGTTCTCCCAGACCGCCCGGCATGCCCGGTACAGGTCTTCATCGTGAGTTTCGGCGGCGAGATCCGCCGCGGCTGTAAAGAGGTACAGGCAGCGCACACTGTGCCCTTCCGCCGTACTCTGCTGCCGGACCGGCAGGTGGTCCTGCATGTAGGCCAGCCAGGGAGCCGCCGGTTTGCCTCCGTATTGGCACCAGGTGCGGGAATCCGCCTCCTGCTGAAAATAATCGGGCTTTGTGCCCCGCTCATCGATAAAATACTTAGCCAAACTGCGGTAACGGATTTCCCCGGTAGCCCTGTAAAGACGCATCAGAGCGAGCTCGATTTCCGGATGTCCGGGGATTCCGCGTGTTTTTCCCGGACCGAAGCGCCGGTCGATTCCGTCTGCAATCCGGCAGGAGATGTCCAGGAGCTTACGCTTGCCCGTAGCCTGCCAGTAGCTTACGCCTGCCTCAATCATGTGACCCTGGCAGTAAAGCTCATGCGATTCCTGCAGATTCTGCCAGCGGCGCTCCGGATGTTCCAGAATAAAGTAGGTATCCAGGTATCCGTCGTCAAGCTGGGCTTTCCCGATCGTATCAACCATGCGGTCCACTCTGGCTTCCAGCGCCGGATCGGGGCGGATCGTCAGCGAATAGGAAGCCGCTTCAATCCATTTGCCCACGTCGCTGTCCTGAAAAACAGCCCCGTAAAATTTTCCTTTGGATTCTCCTGCTGCAATCCGAAAATTCTCAAACGCATGGCTTTTTTCAATGCCGGGAATCCGGTCGTCCAAGACCTGTTCCTGATACGGAATTGTAACCTGAATCACAGTATTTTGAACAGGGGTGAAAAATTTATCCCGTACCGCAACCTTTTTCAGTGGAACAGAGACCGAATTCTTTTGTATCATAATTGCTCCTCCTATGTTTTATCCGGCTGCACAGCTGTTGTCTCCTCGGCAGCCTTTCAGTCTGACGGGTTGGTGTGGGGTTCTAAATTATGAAGAAAGCATTCTCCGGAATGCAGCATCCCCAAAGCCCTATTTCAGATATTTGTCGGTTACTTTTTTGGCTGCTGACGTATCGTCGGCCACCACCAGGACAACATAGTTCCCATCCTGTACCAGCAGCGGTGTTTCGAGCTTTTTCATCTCTTTCGGCTGATATCCCTCATAAGCCGTTTTTTGGTCGTCTATCCGCGTATCCGCGGCTTTTTTTATCCGATCCGCTGCATCCTTGCCCTTGGCTTCAAAGACTGCAACTTCCTCTGCCGTTGCGCTTGTGCTCTCATACACTTTTGCCTCTGCGACGTCCTCACTTTTCAGGCCGTAGATTTTTACGGCTGTCTTCTGGTCAATGGCAGACATTTGGTCGACGAATTTTTCATTCTCCACAATTTCATCCGCAATAGTCCCGGCGTCTGCCGTAACCTTGCCGCTCTGTTTCGCGCAGCCTGCTGAAAACAGCAAAAGCATCACGGCAGCCAAACATGCAACCCGCATTTTCATTTTGAATGTATTCCCCTTTTTTGAATTCGTTTATGAATTTGTGTGTGTTCTCAAGTATTTGCACCATTTCCCGCAGTATTCCCAGTTTAAATGCACACCGTCCACCGTTGCTTCTGCGGGCAGCGCGCCCGTGGAATCCGCAACGGCTTCATTCACTGCTAAGTAGGTTGCCTTTTTTTCTTTGGCAAGTTTTTGAATTGCCTTGTTATAAGACGCTATTTTGGAATTGGTATATACTTGGCTGGAATCCGACTTCTTCGCCGTGACCGGAAGGATCGCCTGCAAATAGATTTTTACTCCGGGCTGGTATTCCCGGATGTCATCCACAATCTTTCCGTAATCGTCCACAAAGATATGGAACGTACTCCAGCCCAGTTCGTTTACGCCGAACATCAAGTAAACTTTTTTGAATTTTTTCTTCTGGAGTGCCTGCATGACTGTCATTTTCTTTCCGTTCTCCCGAATGGTCCGTTCCGTATAGACGGTATTGACCATCAGACCCTTTGAAGCAAAATAGGAAGCGTCGCCCAGCCCGTCGTAATCCCGCAGGCCCTCTGTGCGGCTGTTGCCGACAAACGCAGCGTCATCAAACCAGCTTTCCGGTTTTTCATTTTCTGTTTCCGGTTCTTTGCCGGACTCTGCGGCGGACTGCACGGAGGAAACCGTGGAAGAAGACACCGCCGGTTTTGCTGAGGATTTCTCAGAAGAAATTGTCGGGCGGGAACTGTTCGGAGAAGACGGGGGAAAAGCCCCACCGGAAGAATCCGCGTGGCTGGCCGGGGGAACCGAAACAGAGCCGCCGGATCCAAAACTGCCGAAAAACAGATTCATGGCGACAACAGTCCCCAGCGCCAAACAAACACACACGGCGGCTTTTCCAAACAGCCAATCTCTCCTCCGTCTTTTTCTGTAATTCACCAAATAAGCACCTCAAAGCTGAAAATTAAAATGATAAAAACAGGATTGCCGCCTGCCTCTCCTACTTATTATACTATGAAAAGTCTTTACGGGAAAGTGGAAAATAAGGGTATGACAAAACTGTCATACCTTGTTACAAAACTGTATTTTCCGGAAAAAGACTTGTTAATTCAGAGCTTTCTGCACTGCAACTGCGCAGGCAACTGTAGCCCCAACCATCGGATTGTTGCCCATGCCGATCAGGCCCATCATCTCCACGTGCGCCGGAACGGAGGAGGATCCCGCGAACTGCGCGTCACTGTGCATGCGCCCCATGGAATCCGTCAGGCCGTAAGAAGCGGGGCCTGCGCCCATGTTGTCCGGGTGAAGGGTGCGGCCTGTGCCGCCGCCGCTTGCCACGGAGAAATATTTCTTGCCGTTTTCAATGGTCCATTTTTTGTAGGTGCCGGCCACCAGATGCTGGAACCGGACCGGGTTGGTGGAATTGCCCGTAATGGAAACATCCACGCCCTCATGCTGCATAATGGCCACACCCTCGCGCACATCGTCGGCGCCGTAGCATTTTACTGCAGCGCGTTCGCCTTCTGAGAACGCACGGGTTTCCACAATGCTGAGTTTGTCTGCAAAATAATCGAACTTCGTTTTTACATACGTAAAGCCGTTGATCCGTGAAATAATGTAAGCCGCATCCTTGCCCAGGCCGTTTAAAATGACCCGCAGCGGCTCTTTGCGCGCCGAGTTAGCAGAGCGTGCGATTCCAATGGCCCCTTCAGCGGCAGCAAAAGATTCGTGCCCGGCGAGGAAGCAGAAGCACTTTGTATCTTCGCTTAAAAGCCTTGCCCCAAGGTTGCCGTGGCCCAAACCGACTTTGCGCTGCTCTGCAACGGAGCCGGGAACCGTGAACGCTTCCAGCCCTACGCCGATTTTTTCAGCCGCTTCTACGGCGGTTTTCACGCCGGTTTTCAGGCCGATGGCGCAGCCGAGTGTGTAAGCCCAGACCGCATTGTCGAACGCAATGGGCTGAACGCCCTTCACGATCTTTTCGACATCTACCCCTTTGGAAAGGCAGAGGCTGCGGGCGTCTTCCAGGCTGCCAAGGCCGTACTCGGCAAGGCACTTCTCGATTTTGGCCATTCTTCTTTCTTTACCTTCAAACGTGACATCGTTAGCCATTTTGCATGTCCTCCTTGATAGCCTTATTCTTCCCGCGGATCAATGTATTTCGCCGCGTTGTCAAACCGTCCATATTGGCCAATATTCTTTTTGTACGCTTCGTCCGGGCTCATACCGTGGCGGATATCTTCCATCATCTTCCCCAGCTTGACGAACTGGTAGCCGATTACTTCGCTGTTTTCGTCCAGCGCAAGTTTCAGCACGTAGCCTTCGGTCATTTCAAGGTAGCGCACACCCTTGGCATTTGTACTGTACATGGTGCCGATCTGTGAACGCAGTCCCTTGCCCAGGTCTTCCAGCCCCGCACCGATGGGCAGGCCGCCCTCTGAAAATGCAGTCTGGCTGCGACCGTAAACGATCTGCTTAAACAGCTCCCTCATAGCAACGTTGATCGCGTCACAAACAAGGTCGGTATTCAGGCATTCAAGGATCGTCTTGCCTGGCAGGATCTCAGCGGCCATTGCTGCCGAATGCGTCATGCCGGAGCAGCCGAGGGTCTCCACCAGTGCTTCCTGCACCACGCCTTCTTTGATGTTCAAGGTTAATTTGCAGGCCCCTTGCTGGGGGGCGCACCAGCCTACCCCGTGGGTCAGGCCGGAAATATCCTTTATATCATAGGCTTTTACCCATTTGCCTTCTTCCGGAATTGGCGCCGGACCGTGTTTCGGGCCTTTTGCCACAACACACATTTTTTCCACATCTGCGGAATAATTCATATTGGTACTCCTTTCGGTTTCTGATTTCCCTATTTTACAGCGCACTTTGCTCATTATAGCGGATTTGGGACTGAGGATCAATACGGATAATTAATATTTTAACAATTTTGGTCCGGATTCGCCGAATGGAAAAAATTAAGTCAGATTAAACTTGCAGTTGGCGTGCCGTTCTGTACCGAAGGCTGTCACACGGTTCTCTTTTTTCCTTTGGCGGACGCGTAATTTTGACGGACGCGTTATAATAAAGAGCAGGTTTCTACCAATAATAAATTCAACAGAGAGGATGTTCATTTTTATGGATTTTATGGGAAAAATAGTTCAGCGTGCTAAATCAGATAAAAAGACTATTGTTCTGCCGGAAGGAAACGACAAGCGAATCCTGACCGCCGCCGCAGAAATTTTAAAGCAAGGAATCGCCAACGTAATCCTGCTTGGAAACGAAGCGGAAATCAAGTCCCTTGCGGGCAGCCTTGACCTTTCCGGGGCAAAGATTGTTGATCCCGAGAACACTCCGCTGCACGACGGTTACGCAAAAACCTTTTATGAACTTCGCAAGGCCAAGGGCATCACGCCTGAGAAGGCCGACGAAATGATGAAAGATCCGACCTATTTCGGCGTCATGATGGTCAAAAAGGAAGACGCCGACGGCATGGTTTCCGGCGCGTGCCACTCTACGGCTAACACGCTGCGCCCAGCCCTCCAGATCGTCCGCACCGCGCCCGACTGCAAGCTGGTATCCGGGTTCTTCCTCGTTTCTGTCCCGGACTGCGAATATGGCGAACACGGTATGTTCCTGTTCTCAGACTGCGCTTTGAACATCAACCCCAGCCCGGACGAACTTTCTGAAATTGCCATTGCTTCAGCCAAATCCTTCAAGACCATTATTGGGGCAGAACCGAAAGTTGCCATGCTTTCATTCTCCACTCACGGCAGCGGCAAGGACGCGCTGGTTGACAAAGTCGCAGAAGCGACAAAGATTGCCCGGCAGAAAGCACCGGATCTTCAGCTGGACGGCGAGCTTCAGGCAGACGCCGCGCTGGTTCCGTCCGTCGGAGAGTTTAAGGCACCGGGCAGCAAGGTTGCGGGCCACGCCAACGTGCTGATTTTCCCCGACCTCAACGTCGGCAACATCTGCTATAAACTGGTGGAACGTCTTGCCAAGGCTTCCACGTATGGGGTTATCCTGCAGGGTATTGCAAAGCCGATTAATGATATGTCGCGCGGATGCAGTGCGAAGGATATTGTTGGTGTTGTTGCCATCACCGCTGTTGAGGCTCAGACCAACAGCGTACACTGACGGCAGGATATTCTATTTCGAAAGACCGCATCAGCGCGCCCGGTTTTCGGACGCGCTTTTTTTATTCCATATTTTCCTGCGGAAATACTTTCCAAACGTCGAAAATTCGTGTAGAATAGAAGAAAATATGGAAATCAGGTGTATTCAGAATGAAATATCGCAGACATGGTGTTCGAATTGCCGCCCTGCTGGCTCTGTTTCTGCTGGCCGCTTTTCCGGCCGGTTCTGCCGGATACCGCACGCAGGCTGCGGCAGCCGTTCCCGCGCAGACATTCCGCGCTACGCGGCCTTACCCGCATTTGGAGACCTTCAAAGTATTCCTCAGTCCTTCCGCGCAGCCATGGAACCCTTACTGCGACGGTTCGGGAAGCGAGGAATATCATATGCGGCAAATAGCAAGCGCCATGCCAAAGTACCTGAAAACATACGGCATTCAGGCGGTTGTGGGTGCGGCGCATACCGGCGCGCGCTCCCACCAGAAAGCAGAAATGATCCAGCGTGCGGCTCAGGCGAAAGCGGATCACTGCAACCTTTACCTTGCCATCCACTCCAACGCGAAGGGCAATACCCCCAAAACAAACGGGACAATCGCCTTTTACCCGTCCAAAAGTGTCCCAAGCCTTCGGTTCGCTAAAATATTGCAGAAATATTTTATGTATCCCAACAAAGACGATATTGAACTTGCAACGAAGGACGCGCTTTGGGAAATGTATATGCCCTCCATGCCGCATTGCCTGATTGAGATTGCCTACCATGACAATCCGCAGGATGTAACATGGATTGAATCCAACACGGAGGCAATTGCAGAAAATCTTGCTTCCTGCATCGCCGTCTATGATTTCGTGCCCGTGTCGGTTGTTATGGATCGCTCCGAAATGGATCTTCGAGTTGGCAAGACCCAGGATCTTACCGCGTCGGTCTCCCTGATTAACCATGAAGTTAAAAACAACCTGACTTCGTGGACTTCCTCCAATCCGCGCGCAGCGCAGGTTAAGAATGGAACGGTATACGGCGTATCACGCGGGACATCTGTTATTACGGCAAAATCGAGCAACGGTTTAACGGCGTCATGCACCGTAACTGTCGCCTAGAAACGTTTTCAAAAAAGCGTACCAAACTGATTATTCACGACTTTCTTCAGAAGGCAAAAGAATTGCAGCCCGGCGGAAATCCGCCTGGCTGCAATTCTTTTATAAAATCAGTTCAGAAGTGTTGCTTTCAGAATATGATCGTAACCACCGAAGTTATTTTTTCCCTTTGCCCTTTTCAGAGCAACCGTTTTGGTGCAGGTGCTGCCATCCTTGAAAGTGGCTGTGATCTTTAGCTGCGTTTTTCCGATCTGTTCGTCGAAATAGTCCGCCACACGGCCAATCATTTTTTTGCTTTTTTCCTTGTCTTTCTTGACATTCTGAATGTCGCTTTCCGTGCAGTTCTTCATGTCATCCGGCAGGCCGGTCCATCTCATGGTCAGATATCCGCTGTAGTCTTTGTCTGCGTTTACGGTATATTTGCTCCCTGCGGGTTTATATGCGTACCACTGGCCGTCCTATTCACTGTCGGTATACGGATCACTGCCGACATAATCGTCGCTAAAGGGGACACACTGCATGTAGCTGTCATAACCGTTTTTATCAGAGAGGTCCGGATCCTGGTACTGTTTGTGCGTAATCGGGACAGGCTGTTCAAAAATTCCATGGTCGGTTTCATATGTGACGTTTGTAATTCCACTGCCGACACATTTCAGAGTGAAATTTTCAAAGCATATGTTTCCGAAAGTTCTTCCTCCGTGCATGGTGGATGTTTTTTCATCCTTTCATTCCCCCCTTTCACTAATAACACGATCCTCGGCGGGAAAAGGTTACATATTATATTTATTTCTGCTTCTTTCAGGATCTTTCGCTTCACCAAGTACAAATACAGCATAATATGGTAATAAACACACGATCGTAATTTGAAAGAAGGGGTTTCTATGCCCACAGTAACACTGGAGATTCCGGATACGGCTTTTGTGTCATCAGCCCAGCCGACCGGAAATTTCTCGCTATATCCTACCATGTATGTGGGAACCGACGCATCTTACGCAACCTGTATCGGCCTGCTTCAGATTGCTTTGCCTACACTTCCCGTCAGTCAGGTCGACAGCGCCGTGCTGCAGCTTTCCGTCATTGTGAAAAGCGGCGCAAGTCCCAGCCCGGTTGCCGTCAACCGTGTCACCGAACCGTTCGACCCATCCACGGTTACCTACGACACGCGCCCGAGTTACACCGCCACGGGTTCGCAGGTCAACGTAACAACAGGTGATCTCTATTCAGCCGTGCAGATTGACGTGACAGGGCTGGTCAACAACTGGCTGAACGGAACCTACCCGAACAATGGAATTGCCCTTACCAACTCCGACGGCACCACAGCCGTACAGTTTGCCACAAATGTGATTGTATACGAACCGTATTTCCCAAAGCTGGTTTTAACGTACTCGAGTTCACCGAGTGAAAGCACGGCGATTTGTTTCAGCTATGCCCAACTGGCTCACGTTATCCAGCAGCTCATCACCCTGTACCCCACCAGCATCATAAAAGCTTACACAACGGGGTTCAATGCGGCTGGAATTCAGGGAACACCGGTTGAACTGTTCTCTTCGCCGCAGGCGACGTACGGCACGCTTTTTGTCCTGGAAGACAGTGGCGAATATGGAGCAGTTCCCCTGAACACCATCACCGCAATTGAACTGCCAAGCGGCACAGTGTACGACCCGTCTATTTCTTTCCTGCCGGAACCGACCTTCCCCGCCGGATGCGACAAGAACCTGATCACGGCCTATCAGGCTTATCTGCCTGTTTCCACAAGCGTTACGATCTATTCGGGAGCCCTGATCTCAGCAACCGGCATTGTCTATAAAAATGAAGCTGGACTTGTGGTTCTGGCGACCGACGAAACGGGTTTGGATCCAATCTTTATCCCGGTTGTCAATATCACTGCGGTTGTTACGGGCAAACCGAGTTCCGATTCCAAAGAGGCAGATTCTTCCTCCCTTATCATCAAAGGGAAAATTTAAATTTTCAAAAGAAACACCAAAGGGCCGGCCGTAAAATGCGGCCGGCCCTGTTCCGTCTGTGTTTTGGATTAATACGCTTTTCCGCAGCAGGTGCATACGCCGGAAAGATGCTCCTGCCGGATCAGAGATCCGTCCCCCGTATCGTCGCCCCGCCGACAACCGTATCTCCGTCGTAAAAAACCACGGCCTGCCCCGGCGATATGGCACATTGCGGTTCGTCAAACACTACACGCACCGTACCGCCGTCCATCTGGGTAACCGTGGCCGGCTGCTCTCTCTGCCCATAGCGGATCCGCACGGAAAGCCGGGCCGGCCGGTCAAGGCGCCCGCAAGAAATCAAGTTCAGGCGGTCAGCGGCCAGGGAACGGGAAAACAGGTCCTCTTTTCCGCCCAGGGTAACGGTGTTGCGGCGGGCGCATTTGGCGCACACATACAGCGGTTTCCCTTCTGAAAGGCCAAGGCCCTTCCGCTGCCCGACGGTATAGCGGACGATCCCTTTGTGCCTGCCGAGGACGCGGCCGTCCCGGCTGACGAAATCGCCGCAGGCATACTTCTGCCCCGTGTAACGCTCCAAAAACCCGGCGTAGTCGCCGTCCGGAACAAAACAAATGTCCTCGCTGTCCCGCTTTTGTGCGTTCCGGAAACCATGCTCCTCCGCAATCCGGCGCACCTGTGCCTTTCGGAGGTTTCCCAGCGGGAATACCGTGTGCGCCAGTTGATCCTGAGTCATGGCATACAGCACATAGCTCTGATCCTTCGCTTCATCCAGCGCCTTTTTCAGCAGGAACCGGCCGCTTTTTGGATCTTTCTCAATGCGGGCGTAATGCCCCGTGGCCACGCAGCCGTATCCCAGCTCTTCCGCCCGGTGCAGAAACCGGCCGAACTTCAGATACCGGTTGCAGTCCAGGCAGGGGTTGGGCGTTTCCCCGTTTTCGTATCCTATGACAAAACGTCGGATGACCTCCCGCTCAAATTCGTCCGTGAAATTAAAGACGTGATACGGGATCCCCAGCTGGAAAGCCACACTGCGGGCGTCTTCCACATCATCCAGACTGCAGCAGGTCTTCCTGCGTTTTTCCGCCGCCCTGTCTTCTCCCCGGTACAGATACATGGTAACGCCCATGCAGTCATACCCGCTCTCTTTCATCAGGCAGGCGGCCACGCTGGAATCCACGCCGCCGCTCATGGCAATCATCGCCCGCCTCATAGGGCCTTTTTTCCGGCATATCGGCGCAGCCGCGTTACCGCTGAAGCAGTCGCCCGGATCACCGTGTCAATCTCTTCCTCCGTGTTTCCCGCATCCAGCGAAAAACGCAGTTCCCCCCGCGCCAGCGCCTTCGGCAATCCCAGTGCAAGCAGCACATGGCTTGGCTCCAGCGCCCCGGCCGCGCACGCAGAGCCGGAGGAAGCGCAGATCCCCTCTTCGTCCAGCAGCAGGAGGAGCGGCTCCGCCTCCACGCCCCGGAAACAAAAATTCACGATCCCGGGGAGCCGGTGATCCCGATCCCCGACCGGGACAGCACCCGGTATGGACTCAAGGCCATCTGTGAGACGGTCCCTTAGAGCGGCGGTATGGGAGGCATCCGCTTCCATTTTTCCGCACGCTTCCCGCAGTGCCGCCGCCATCCCCGCAATGGCCGGGACATTTTGGGTCCCCGCGCGCAGGCCTCGTTCCTGCCCGCCGCCGCGGATCAGCGGGACCAGCGGGACGTTCTCCCCCGCATACAGCACACCCGCCCCTTTCGGCCCATGGAATTTATGGGCCGAAAGGGACAGCAGGTCGACCTTCATCCCGCGGATATTCAAAGGGATATGGCCGGCAGCCTGCACGGCATCCGTGTGAAACAAAACGTGCCTTTCATGGCAAATCCGCCCGATTTCCGCAATAGGCTGGACGGTTCCAATCTCGTTGTTGGCAGCCATCACGCTCACAAGGCAGGTACCGTCTCGGATGGAGGACGCCACGCGCCCTGGATCCACTATTCCTCCGCGGGAAACCGGGATCATCTCTGTTTCAAACCCGCGGTTCCGCAGAGCCTCCAGCGTGCGCAGCACGGCGGGATGCTCGAACGCGGAAGCGATGAGATGGCGCCGCCCATGTTCCGCACCCCATGCGGCCGCCGAAATCAGAGCCTGGTTGTCGGATTCGCTGCCGCCGGAAGTAAAATAAATTCCCTTCGGCGAACACCCCAGCAGCCCGGCAAGGGTTTCGCGTGCCCGTTTCAGAGCCTGCGCGGCCTTCATTCCCGCCGTATGGGCGCTGGAGGGGTTCCCGAAAAGCCCGTCCAGGTACGGGCGCATGGCTTCGGCCGCCGCCCGGCTCAGTCGGGTTGTTGCCGCATTATCTACATAAATTTGCCGTTTCAAACTGTACGAATCCTTTCTATTTTGATAATTTTCCCCCACCGGCACAAAAAGCGGCCGGGAAGACGCATCCTCCCGGCCGGGGCAAAGCCGTCAGTCCGCAAAGAGCGGAGTGGAAAGGTACCGGTCGCCCGTGTCGGGCAGCAGGGCAACAAGGGTCTTCCCTTTGTTTTCAGGCCGCCTGGCCAGCTGTGCCGCCGCCCAAACCGCCGCGCCGGAAGAAATCCCGACGAGGACACCCTCGTTACGGCCCACGGCCTTTCCGGCGGCAAATGCGTCGCTGTCTGAAACCGTAATGATCTCATCATAGATTTTCGTATCCAGCACATCGGGGATAAAGCCCGGGCCAATCCCCTGGATTTTATGGCTTCCCGTCGTCCCTTTGGAGAGCACCGGGGAAGACGCCGGCTCCACGGCGACAACCCGGATGGCCGGATTCCTGCTTTTCAGGTATTCCCCTACGCCGGTAATCGTCCCGCCGGTGCCCACGCCGGCTACAAAGATATCGACCCGCCCGGCCGTGTCTTCCCAGATTTCAGGGCCGGTAGTCGCTTTGTGCGCAGCGGGGTTCGCCGGATTCTCAAACTGGCCGGGAATAAATCCGTTCAGTTCCCCCGACAGTTCCCTGGCTTTGGCGATGGCCCCCTTCATTCCTTTGGAGCCTTCGGAGAGAACCAGCTCCGCACCGTACGCCCGGATCAGCGCCCGGCGCTCCACGCTCATGGTGTCCGGCATCACAATAATCATCCGGTAGCCCCTGGCTGCCGCCACGGCGGCAAGGCCAATCCCCGTGTTGCCGCTGGTGGGTTCAATAATGGGCACGCCGGGCTTGAGGGCTCCTCTTTTTTCCGCATCGTCCAGCATAGCCTTGGCAATGCGGTCTTTTACGCTGCCGGCCGGGTTCAGGTACTCCAGCTTGGCGAGGATGGTCGCTTCCAGCCGGTTTGCCTTTTCATAATGGGTCAGCTCCAGTAAAGGTGTATGGCCAATCAGTTCCTCCATAGAGTGGTAAATTTTTGGCATAAGTCAGACTCCTTTCTTATGAGAGGGATGCAGCGGCACGGAACCCTTCCTCCAGATCTGCGGTAAGATCGTCAATATATTCCGTACCAATGGACAGGCGGATTGTGTTCGGCCGTATTCCCTGGTCAAGCAGTTCCCTTTCGCTGAGCTGCGCGTGGGTTGTGGACGCCGGATGTATCACCAGCGACTTGACGTCGCCCACATTGGCCAGCAGGGAAAAAATTTTCAGATGGTCGATAAATGTCCGCGCTTCTTTGGCGCCGCCCTTTATCTCAAATGTAAAGATTGAAATTCCCCCGTTGGGGAAATATTTTTTGTACAGCGCGTGGTGGGGATGATCCGGCAGGACCGGGTGGTTGATTCTTTCAACCAGCGGCTGGCGGGTCAGATAACGCACCACTTGCAGGGTATTTTCAACATGGCGCTCCATGCGCAGGGAGAGCGTCTCCAGACCCTGAAGGAACAAAAACGCGTGCACCGGGGCCAAGGTTGCGCCGGTGTCGCGCAGCAGGATTGCGCGGGCTTTGGCAATGAAAGCCGCGGGTCCCGCCGCCTGGGTAAAGCTCATCCCGTGGTAGCTTGCGTTCGGTTCCACCAGCGACGGAAATTTCCCGCTGGCTGTCCAGTCGAACCGGCCGCCGTCCACGATCACGCCGCCGATGGCCGTTCCGTGCCCTCCGATAAACTTGGTGGCCGAATGGACGACAATGTCCGCCCCATGCTCGAACGGACGCACCAGGTAAGGGGTTGCGAAGGTATTGTCTACCACCAGTGGGATTCCGTGCCGGTGCGCAGTTTCGGCGACTGCCTCCAGATCCACCAGGGTGGCGTTCGGGTTGCCGACGGTTTCAACAAAAACCGCCCGCGTCCGTTCGTTGATGGCATTCTCAAACGCGCCGTCTTCGTCCGGATCTACAAACGCTGTGGTAATGCCGTACCGCGGCAAAGTCTGGGAGAGCAGGTTAAAGGTCCCTCCGTAAATGGTCTTGGCCGAAACAATGTTGTCGCCGGCCTCCGCCAGGTTCAAAAACGTATCGGTAATGGCGGCCGCGCCGGACGCGACCCCCAGCGCCCCCACGCCCCCTTCAAGAGCGGCCATCCTTTTTTCGAAGACTTCTACGGTGGGATTGGTCAATCGGCCGTAAATGTTGCCGGGAACCGTCAGGCCGAACCGGCCTGACGCCTCCGCAGAGTCTTTAAAAACATAAGAGGCCGTTTGATAAATCGGAACAGCGCGGGAACCGGTAACCGGATCAGCCTGTTCCTGTCCCGCGTGGATCTGAATGGTTTCAAAATGATAGGGATAGGTATTCATGAATTACAGCTTCTTCCTTTTTCGCGGCATAAAAAATGCCGGGATATTGTCGGATGGCAACTCCTGGACATGAATGCGGCGGAAAAAAGGCAGCTATCTGTGCCGTTTCAGCGGCAGGCAGCCGCTATTCCCCGTTCCGACATCGCGTCCGGAAGCAAAGCATTCGTCCACAGCGAAAATTGCTTCTAAGGATCCGTTCCCAAACGGCTTTCATGGCTAACCCTCCTGATGTAGTTTTTTATTAACCTATCTGTTTGATAGGATTATAACAAGAATTGCCTACTTTGTCAATAGGTTTTTCAGAGTTTCTGATATTTCTTTCCGTACGGTTATATAGGCTACTCCAATTTACCCTTCGCAAGGTCGGCCACCGTTACCCCTTCAAGGAAGCCGTTAATCAGCCCGTCCAGCTTTTCCCACATAGGCAGCGTCTTGCACCGGGCAGCGCGCGGGCAGCGGTTTGGAGTTTGTTTCAGGCAGGCAACGGGCGCCAGGGAACCGTCCGTCAACTTGAGGATACTGTCGGCCGTATACTGTTCGGGTGCCTTGGCAAGGCGGTAGCCGCCGCCCTTTCCCCGTGCGCCGATCACCAACCCCGCCTTGCTTAAGATGGAAAGAATACTTTCCAAATATTTTTCCGAAACTTCCTGCCGGGCGGCAATATCTTTTAAAGGGATCCATTCGCCATTATTGTGCTCCGCAAGGTCGATCATGACCCGCAAGGCATACCTGCCCCTGGTAGAAACCAGCATAATGCCACTGCCTTTCCCATTCAAAAACCGGGGAAAGCGTTAATACGCTTTTCCCCAGTACACCATTTTATCTGCCGGTTTTCCGCAGCAGGCGCACACGTCGGAAAGATGCTCCTGCTGGAACGGAATGCAGCGGGAGGAAAGGCCCGCAGCTTCCTTGATTTTTGCTTCGCAGGCAGGATCCCCGCACCACATGGCTTTGACGAACCCCGGCTTTGTTTCTCCGATCGTTTTCATTTCTTCCAGCGTGTGTGCTTCGTACGTCATGTTTTCCCGGCGCTTCAGCGCACGGTCGTACATCTCTTTCCGCACAGTTTCCAGCTGTTCCGCTACGGCGTTTTGCAGGCCCTCCAGCGGGACAAACAGTTTCTTTCGGTCGGTGCGGCGCACCAGCACGCACTGGCCCTTTTCGATATCCCTCGGGCCAATTTCCAGCCGGAGCGGCACGCCTTTCATCTCATACTGGGCGAATTTCCAGCCCGGCGTCTGGTCGGAATCATCCAGCTTTACGCGGAACTGTTTTTTCAGCCGTGCTTCCAGCTCCTTCGCCTTATCCAGCACACCCGGCTTATGCTGGGCAACCGGAACAACAATTACCTGCACCGGAGCCACAGCAGGGGGAAGGACAAGGCCGTCGTCGTCGCCGTGCGTCATAATGATGCCGCCGATAATGCGGGTGCTCATGCCCCAGGAAGTCTGGAACGGGTGGCAGATGGAATTATCCCGGCCCTGAAATGTGACATCAAATGCCTTGGCGAAGCCGTCCCCAAAGTAATGGCTGGTTCCCGCCTGAAGCGCCTTGCCGTCATGCATCATCGCTTCAATGGTGTAGGTTGCCTCGGCGCCCGCGAATTTGTCGCTGTCGGTTTTCCGGCCGCGGATCACCGGCATAGCAAGTTTCTCCTCGCAGAAATCTCCGTAGACTTTCAGCATCCGTTCGGTTTCGGCAATCGCTTCTTCTGCCGTTTCATGCATGGTGTGCCCCTCCTGCCAGTGGAATTCCACCGAGCGCAGGAACGGCCTTGTTGTTTTCTCCCAGCGCACAACCGAACACCATTGGTTGTACAGCTTCGGCAGGTCGCGCCACGAGTGGATGATCCGCGCGTAATGCTCACAGAATAGTGTTTCGGAGGTCGGACGCACGCAGAGCCGCTCCGGCAGCTTTTCTTCGCCGCCCATCGTCACCCACGCTACTTCCGGCGCAAAGCCTTTGATATGATCCTTCTCCTTGTTCAGGAGGCTTTCGGGGATAAACAGCGGCATGGAAACATTTTCATGTCCCAGTTCTTTGAATTTTGCGTCCAGGATATTCCGGATATTTTCCCAGATTGCCCAGCCGTACGGCTCAATGACCATGCAGCCGCGCACGCTGGTGTAATCCATCAGTTCCGCTTTTTTGACAATATCCGTGTACCATTGGGCAAAGTCCTTTTCCATAGGGGTAATTGCCTCAACCATTTTCTTTTGTTCCGCCATATTCAAAACCCTTTCCTGCAACAATCGGGCATTCTATTTTTTTCTGCCAGAAAGTTTGTTTAAGATCACGATAACCAGAAAGATCAGCAGCATGACAATAAAAATACCAAGCATTCCCTTGCCCATCAGCCTGAGGGACGCGCCGATATCGCTGCTTTTTACGGCGCCCATCGGCCCTTGATAGGCCGTCAGGAAAATCCTGTTCATCATTCAGAAACCCTCCTCAGTGTAAAATGGTTTTCGCCAGCGAGAGGATGATCCCTCCGGCCACAACCGAACCGATCTGCCCTGCGACGTTTGCGCCGACGGCATGCATCAGCAGGTGGTTCTGGTTGTCCTCTTTCAGACCCATTTTCTGAATCACACGCGCAGACATTGGGAAAGCCGAAATTCCGGCCGCTCCCACCATCGGGTTAATCTTCCCGCCCTTCGGCAGGAAAAGGTTCAGCAGCTTGGCAAACAGAACGCCGCCCATGCTGTCCACCACAAAAGCCACGAAGCCAAGCGCCATAATCATCAGCGTATCCCAGCGCACAAATTTTTCCGCCTGCATCTGAAAGGCGATCGTGATCCCGAGGAAGATCGTAATCAGGTTAGCCAGCGGGCCCTGCGCGGTTTGGGAAAGACTCTCCAGCCTGCCGGATTCGCGGATCAGGTTCCCGAACATCAAGAAGCCGATCAGCGCAATTGAATCCGGCGCAATCAGCCCCGCAATGATCGTAACGAGAATCGGGAACAGGATTTTCGTCGTTTTCGAAACGGACTCCGGGTGGTACGGCATCCGGATGCAGCGTTCCTTGTGTGTGGTGACAAGCCGTATCGCAAACGGCTGTATAACCGGCACCAGTGCCATATATGAGTATGCCGCAACCGCAATGGCTCCCTTGTAGTTGCTGTCCAGTACCTGAGAAACGAGGATAGAGGTCGGCCCGTCCGCCGCCCCGATAATCCCCGCCGACATGGCGTCCTTCATAGGAAAACCCAGCAGCACCGCCAGCAGAATGGTAAAGAAGATTCCAAACTGCGCCGCGCCGCCAAACAGCAGCATCCGCGGGTTCGAGAGCAGCGGCCCAAAGTCGATCATGGCGCCGATCCCCACAAACAGCAGCAGGGGCATGGCCTCGGACGCGGCGATCCCTTTCTGGAACAGCCACGTAATAATTCCGCTGTTCCCCAGCACACCTGTAAACGGCAGGTTCACCAGGATTGCACCGAACCCCATCGGCAGCAGCAGCGAAGGTTCAAAGTCCTTCTTTACGGCCAGCCAGATCAGCAGACCCCCGATTGCCCACATGACCAGCATTTTCCATGAAACGGCAGAAACTCCGCTGACTAAAAAGCTGAATTGACCCACCGGCTTTAACACTCCTTTATTTCAATTTTTTTCCTTTTATCCGGTCTTTCAGAAAGTATCCAGAATTTATTATAAAGAAAAGATTTCCCATTTGCAAGGCCGGGGGCAGAAAAACGGCGATTTGGCATAAAAAATCCGCCGTGCGCCCGCACGGCGGATAAAAAAGCCAAGCTTTTTCAAGTGGTGTGGTCTTCAATGTATTTTACCAAATCCCCCACCGTTTTGATGGATTCTACATCGGCGTCCGGAATCTCGATCTCAAACTCATCTTCCACCGACATCATCAGATCAACGACGTCAAGTGAATCAGCGCCCAGATCATCAATAAAATTCGTCTCGGGTGTGATTTTTTCTTCCTCAACATCAAACTGGTCCCCCAGTATCTTTTTTACTTTCTCAAGAACCATGCTGTGATCCTCCTTAATAAAATAATGAACCCCGTCCGCACCGAAACCGTCGCGCATCTGTAGACAAATGGATTTATCCCGTGCTACAATGGCCGCAGGGGAACAATTTTTGCTTCCGGAAACGGAGTGTCTATCCACATATTATTAGCAATGCTTTGCTTTGTCAATATTTTTTTCGTCTTTTTTTAGGGAGGGACCTTTATGAATTTCAAAAAATACGCTGTGGTTGGCCATCCCGCCGGCCACAGTATGTCGCCTTTCATCCATTCGCGTCTTTTTGCGCTCTGCGGGCAGCAGGCAGAGTACCGTGCTGAAGATATTCCTGCTCTAAGCACAGCGCTTCCGTGGCTGCGCGGGCTGGCGGGATTCAACGTTACCATTCCCTACAAACAGGAAATCATTCCATTTCTGGACGCGGTTCAGAAAAAAGCGGCAGCAGCCGGATCCGTCAATACCGTAAAACAGGAAAACGGTCGTCTGACCGGCTACACCACAGACGGCGACGGGTTTCGCCGTTCTCTGGAAGCGGAAAAAGTAAGCCTTTGCTGCCGCGCTGCTGTTCTCGGGGCCGGCGGTGCAGCCCGGGCCGTAGTCACTGAGTTGGCTCTCGCGGGCGGCACGGTCACCGTCGCTACGCGTCCCCACAGCGCCGCGGCGGCGGAAAAGCTCTGCGCCGACGTGCAAAAAAACATTCCCGGCGCGCGGATTAGGCACTGTCTGTTTTCGGAACTTTCCGGGCAGAGGGATCTGCTGGTCAACACAACGCCCGTCGGGATGTATCCAAAAACAGGCGTTTCCCCCGTCAGCGAAGAAATTATTGAAAACTCCGCCTGCGTGTTCGATGCGGTCTATAACCCCGGCGAAACGGAGCTGCTCCGTTTCGCGCGCCGCCACGGGAAAAAAGCCGTGAGTGGTGTTGGAATGCTGGTCGGGCAGGCTGCCGCCGCGGAAGAGATCTGGTTCGGCGCGGATTTTTCCGAAAGCGATCTGCGGGATCTTCAGAAAAGCACTGCTTTTGAAATGAAGAAAAAATTTGGGAATATCGTCCTCTGCGGGTTTATGGGCTGCGGAAAAACGACGGTCGGCCGCCTGCTGGCGGAAGCTTTGGGCCGGGACTTCGTCGATCTGGATGAATGGATCGAACGGAAAGAGGGCATGCCGGTAGCTGAAATTTTCCGCCGGAAAGGGGAAAGCGGTTTTCGCAATCTGGAAAAAGAAGCCTCCCGCACCGTTTCTGAAAAGAGCCGTCAGGTGATCGCGGCAGGCGGCGGCACCCTTCTGGATGCGGAAAACGCTGCCGCCCTAGGTGCCAACGGGATCATTCTTTTTCTTGATGCCCCGCTGGACGCCATCCGCACCCGTTTAGCGGGTGACTGCTCCCGCCCTCTTCTCCGCGGCGGACAAACGCTGGAGCAGCTCTACCAAGAAAGGCTGGAACGGTACCGCACGGTTTCCAATCTGTCGCTGGACGCCGGCCGGCCGGCCGGTGAGGTTGCTCAGGAAGCGGCCCTCCGGCTGAAACCCGCCTTTTAGGATCCACAGTCTGCTTCCGGCAGGGATAGGTCTCCATCCTTCTTCGTATAAATGCGGAACGTGTTTTTCCCTTGCTTTTTAGCGGCATACATCGCAGCGTCCGCTTTCCGGAACAGTTCCTCATACGTCGTCCCGTCAATCGGGTAAATGGAAACGCCGATGCTTCCGGTAATCCCGCATTCCGGCTTATAAGATTTTCGAAGGCCTGCAAACATACGCTGCAGAATTCTGGCTTTTTCCAAAATGAGCCTGGAACTGACGTCTTTCAGGAAAATGACAAATTCGTCGCCGCCCACACGGCCGATGATGTCGTCTTCCCGGAACCGCTTTCGAATCTGAGCCGCCGTCAGCTCAATCAGCTGATCGCCGCACAGATGCCCCCACGTGTCGTTCACTTTTTTAAAATTGTCAATGTCAATCACGAAGAAGGCGTGCCGTTTGCCTTCTCTGCTGGCCGCAATTGCTTGCTCAATCAATTTTTTGGTAGTAATGTGATTGTAAAGCCCCGTCAGAAGGTCATGCTCCGCTTTTTCACGCAGGACAAGATTTTCCTTTTTCTGCCGGTCAATATCGGTAATCACCGCGATGAACCGGGCCGGAATCCCTTGTTCGTCAAAAAACATGGCCGGGTGAACACTGCACCATATGTAGTTGCCTTCGGCGCTGCGGATCCGGTACTCCTCATCTTTAACGGACTCTCCCCGCTTCAGCCAATTCAGGCTCTGGAACACCGGTTCCCGGTCTTCTTTCAAAATAAAGTCCCGCGATTTCAGCAGTTCCAAAACGTCGCCTCTGGTGGGGAACCCGCCGCCGAACTTCTTTTGGAAGGCCGGCGAGTAATAAAGCCGCCCGGTTTTCAGGTCGCAGTCGAAAACCGGAGTCTCCATGTGCTCCAAAATCAGCCGGTAACGCTCTTCGCTGGCCGCCAGTTCATCCTGCGCTTTTTTCCAGGCGGTGACGTCGATCAGAACGCTGTAAAACCAATAGTGACCGTTGCAGTCCGTTGTCCGGCTCGTTTTGTCGAGGAACCAAATGACCTGCCCGTCCCGGCCCAGCACCCGGTAGATCATTTCAGCCGTATCGTTCCGGCAGACACAGTTTTCAAGCTGTTTTTTGACGACTTCCCGATCCTTTGGGTAAATCATATTCAAAAACCTGTTGCCGAAAGAACTCTGAATTTCCGCACGCGTATATCCGGTAATCCGGCAGAAGCCGTCGCTGATGAGGCTCAGGGTCATAAACTTGTCGTCGCGGTTGCACAGCACCCCGCCCGGCACATTTTCCGTCAGGGCTTTCAGCTCTTCCGTCTGTTCGCGCTGCTGGCGCAGGGAACGTCTTGTCAAGGTAATGTCTTCGGCAATTCCGCAGAAACAGTCCGCCCCGCCGCCCTTGGTGCAAAGGCGGACGCGGTAAGCCGCCCAGATATGGTGCCCGTTTTTCTTGATCAGCCGCAGTTCGGGGCAGGCGTAACCTTTCGTTTCGATTTCAGCTTTCACCTGCCGCCAGTCAATCGGTATCTCATTGCGCAGAACAGGATTGTCACTTGGCAGACGCAGACCCTGTATTTCGCCTTCCCGGTATCCCAAAAGCCTGTAAAACGAGCCGCTGGCATACAGGATCGACAAGGTTCTGTCATCCCGAAAGCATAAAACGCTGTATCCCAGCGCTTCCAGCAATTCTTCCGCATTCAGATCGGCTCTGTCCATCGTAACGTTCCTCTCATTGGCCGGGCCGCACACCCGGGCAGTACGCTTTTGCTTCAGCTCTTCCCTATATCCGCAGTCTGGAACGGGATTTCAACCAGTTTAAGACACGGTCATTTATTTTATTCTATCAATATTTATTTGCTTTTGCAAGATTCTATTGGAATTATTTGGTTTTCTTTTTAACATGCCTCCTCGCGGAGAAAGTCCTTGACAGTTCCCTGCGGTTGTATTATGATAAAGGGCAATTAATAAAAAGGAGTCCGCAGATGAAACCGTCTTTTTGTGCCGCGCGATTTACAGTCTGGTATTACCCCGTTTTTTCTTTTAAAACCGGGGTTGTTTTCGCGTACCAAAAAGCCGGCTGTAAACTTCTGTCCCCTATACCCGAAACCCACAGCGGCCGTTAAGGCCGAGGGGAATTCGGATCACGGCGGAGCTGACAGCAGCTCCGCCGTTTTTTTATCTCCGCCCGTTTCACCGGCATGCGGGTCTCCCGCTTTCCGGACCCAAACGGCAAAAATATTGGAGGAAAGAACATGATTATTGTATTGAAACCTGGAAGCTCCCCGGAGCAGGCCAAGAAACTAGCCTCCGCCCTAGAGCGGAAATACCGCATAAAAGCGAACATAGCGAACATCTGGTTTGGGGCACAAAGCACTGTGCTGGGCCTCATTGGGGATACTTCCCAGATTGACACGGATTCCGTTGCCGCACAGGATTATGTGGAAAGCGTCCGGCGGGTGCAGGAACCCTATAAAAAAGCCAACCGGAAATTCCACCCAGACGACACGGTCATTACCTTGCCCGGCGGGCAGAAAATCGGTGGGGGCGGCCTGTCGCTGATCGCCGGCCCCTGTTCGGTGGAATCGCGGGAACAGCTCTGCGGGGTGGCCCGGCGCGTTAAAAAAGCGGGCGCGCAGTTCCTCCGCGGCGGCGCTTTTAAGCCCCGCACGTCGCCCTATTCGTTCCAGGGCCTGAAAGCCGAGGGGCTGGATCTCCTTGTCGAAGCCAAAAAGGAAACCGGCCTCCCCATTGTGACCGAAATCATGAGCGAAAAGTATATCGACTTGTTTCTTGAAAAGGGCGTCGATATCATCCAGGTTGGGGCTCGCAATATGCAGAATTTTGAACTTTTAAAAGAACTGGGCCGCATCCGCAAGCCTATTCTTCTGAAGCGCGGCCTCTCCAGCACTATGGAAGAACTGCTGATGAGCGCCGAATACATCATGTCAGGCGGCAACGAACAGGTAATTCTCTGCGAGCGGGGCATCCGTACTTTTGAGACCTACACCCGCAACACGCTGGATATTTCCGCCGTTCCGGTTCTCAAAAAGCTCTCACACCTGCCGGTTATTGTGGACCCGAGCCACGCCTCCGGCATTTCCTGGCTGGTGGAGCCCCTTGCCCTGGCCGCTGTGGCTGCCGGAGCCGACGGCTTGATTATTGAAGTGCACAACGATCCCGCCAAAGCCCTTTCAGACGGCGCACAATCCCTCACACCAGACCAGTTTGACCGTACGGCGGCCCGCATCCGGGCTGCGGCGAAAGCATTCGGAAAAACCGTGGAATAACGTCCGCTTTTCTGCTATAATAGGTAAAACCTCAAAAGCAGAGGAGGACATCCATGAAACGGAAAATCGTCATTGTCGGGCTGGGGCTGATCGGCGGCTCCCTTGCCAGGGCCTTTCAGAAATACGCGGGCTGCCCTGTTGCCGGAATCGACCGGGACCCCGCTGTGGTGCAGGCGGCGCTCCGCTGCGGCGCCATCGGAAAAGCCGGCACGGAAAAAGATATTCAGGAAGCCGACATCCTGTACCTCTGCCTGTATCCGCAGGCAGACGTTCAGTTTGTGCGGGAACACCTTTCGTCCATCCGGCCCGGCTGTGTGGTGACCGATACCTGCGGCATCAAGTCCTGGATCTGCCCGCGCCTGTCCGGGCTGGCCGCAAAACGCGGGTTTGCGTTTGTGGGCGGCCATCCAATGGCGGGAAAAGAAAAAAGCGGCTTTTCGGCCAGCGACGCCGATCTGTTCCGCGGGGCCAGCTACATTCTCGTCCCGTGCGGCGCACCGCGGGAAACCGTGAATCTTCTAAGAAACATTTCGGCGGAACTCGGATTCGGCTCCGCCGTGGAAACCACGCCGGAAGAGCACGACCGTATTATCGCCTTCACAAGCCAGCTTCCCCACGTTCTGGCCTGCGCCTACGTGAAAAGTCCGCAGTGCCTGAAACACCGGGGATTTTCGGCAGGAAGCTACCGCGACGTGTCGCGTGTCGCCAACATCAACGAAACCATGTGGACGGAACTGTTCCTCGAAAACCGGGAAGCGCTGGTTGGAGAACTGGACACACTCACAAAGCATATCCGGGAAATCCGCGATGCGGTGGACACGCGGGACGCGGATACGCTGCGGCGGCTCCTGCGTGAAGGCCGCCTGATCAAAGAAAAGCTGGGGGAATAAAAATGGAACTGACCGTACATACATCCGAACCCTACCGGATTATTATAGAGCGCGGCTGTCTCGGCCGTGCAGGCGGATACGCCGCAAAGCGGTTCCGCCCCGGCAGCCGCACGGTAATCGTTGCCGATTCCAACGTCGCACCGCTGTATGCAAAACAAGTTTCCCGCTCCCTGGAAGAAGCGGGCTTTGCCGCCGGGACGTTTGTGTTCCCCGCGGGTGAAGAAAGCAAGCGGCTTTCCTCCATCGAGAAAATCTACGGAGCTTTTGCCCGGAACCGCCTGACCCGCAGCGACTTTGCCGTCGCGCTCGGCGGCGGCGTAACGGGGGATATGGCGGGCTTTGCCGCCGCCACCTGGCTGCGCGGCATTCCGTTTGTCCAGATTCCAACCTCGCTTCTGGCGCAGATTGATTCCTCCATCGGCGGAAAAACCGGCGTGGACGTTCCGGAAGGGAAAAACCTCGTAGGGGCATTCCACCAGCCTTCACTTGTGCTGATCGGCCCGGACACGCTCCAAACGCTGCCTCCCCGCTTTTTCGCCGACGGCATGGGCGAAGCCATCAAGCATGGCTGCATTAAAAGCCGGCCGCTGTTCGACTTCATCAAAACGTCGGACGTCCGTACGGATATGGAGCGGCTGATCGCCGAAAACCTGAAAATCAAACGCGCCGCCGTAGAGCAGGACGAATTCGACAACGGGGAGCGGATGCTCCTGAATTTCGGCCATACATTCGGCCACGCGCTGGAAAAGCTCCACGGATACCGCGATCTTTCCCACGGGCAGGCCGTCGGGATCGGCATGGTCATGATGGCCGAATGCGGCGAAAAAGCCGGTCTGACCGAACCGGGCACGGCAGCGGAAATTGCTTCCGTCTTACAGAGATACGGTCTTCCGGTATCGGATAAGGAGATAACGGATCCCCGGCCCATCATTGAAACGGCCATGCTGGACAAAAAGGCTCGCGGCGGGACGGTCCGGCTGGTCATGCTGAAAAAAATCGGTGAAAGTTTCCTGTACCCGGCAGACAAAAAACGCCTGACAGAACTTCTGGAGGCTGTTTTATGAGTGAAGTCCGGATTCTGCCGTCCACCCTGCGCGGCCGGGTGGACGTGCCGGTTTCCAAAAGTGCCGCGCACCGCGCGCTGATTTGCTCCGCCCTCGCGGGGGACGAAATTTCCCTGCCGCGCGGCGAAACGGTCAGCAACGACCTCGCCGCAACGCAAAAAGCCCTTGCCGCCCTTCTTCCGGCACATGGCGCGCCGGTTATGCTGGACTGCAGGGAGTCCGGCTCCACGCTTCGATTTCTGATCCCCATTGCCGCGGCGCTGGGCACGGAAGCCACCTTTACCGGCCGGGGCCGCCTGCCGGAGCGCCCCCTCAGCGTTTACCTCGGCTGCCTGCCCCGCCACGGGGTTTTCTGCCGGACGGAAGGCGGCCTGCCGCTTACTGTCCGCGGGAAACTGCAGCCGGGCCGCTACGAAGTGCCCGGCAGCGTCAGCTCCCAGTTCGTCACAGGGCTTCTGCTGGCACTCCCCCTTTTGAACGGAGACAGCAGTATCCGTTTGACGTCACCGCTGGAATCCGCCGCCTATGCAGACATGACCGTGCAGATTCTGCGTTCATTCGGCGTGCGTGCGGAGAAAACGGCGGAGGGCTGGAACGTCCCGGGGAATCAGCGTTACCGGCCGAACCCGGCGTACCAAATTGAACGCGACTGGTCGCAGGCGGCGTTTTTCCTCGCCGCCGGAATGCTCGGCGGTCCGGTGGAATTGGGAGGGCTCAGCCCCGGTTTTTCTCAGGGCGACCGAAAAGCGGAAGAACTGTTTCGCCGTTTAGGGGCAAAGATCGAATGGAACCGCGGGCTTCTGTCTGTGGAAGCGGGCCGAATACCAGAGACCATTCCGGAAATCGACGCGTCGCAGATTCCAGACCTTGTTCCGATTCTGGCTGCTGCGGCGGCGCTGATTCCGGGGCGGCGCACGGTGATCTCCCACGCGGCACGGCTCCGGCTAAAGGAAAGCGACCGGCTTTCTGCCATGGCACAAGGCCTGAACCGGCTGGGCGGACGTGTGCACGAACGTCCGGACGGGCTGGAAATCTTCGGCGTGGATCATCTCCGCGGCGGAAAAGCAGAAGGGTGCAACGACCACCGCGTTGTAATGGCCCTTTCCGTCGCGGCACTGAAATCCGCGGGTGAAACCGTGCTCACCGACGCGCAGAGCGTCCGCAAAAGCTATCCGGATTTCTTTTTAGATTATAATCGGCTGGGAGGAAAAGCGTATGCCGTGGGGCAATAAACTTCATGTAACCATTTTCGGCGAAAGCCACGGTCCGGCGATCGGCGCCGTTCTGGAGGGCCTGCCCGCCGGTGAAGAAATCGAAGCGGAAAAAATATTCCTTCAGATGTCCCGCCGTGCGCCCGGCCGCGATAAAGCCGCTACGCCGCGCCGCGAAACCGACGAGCCGCAGATTCTCAGCGGCCTGCTGAACGGCCGGACTACAGGTGCGCCGCTGTGCGCCGTAATTACCAACACCAACACCCGCTCTTCCGATTATGACAGCCTGAGGGATATTCCCCGGCCCGGCCATGCAGATTACACGGCGCATGTGCGCTACCGCGGATTCAACGACGTGCGCGGCGGAGGGCGGTTTTCCGGCCGGATGACCGCTCCTCTGGTATTTGCAGGCGCGGTGTGCCGTCAAATTTTAAAGAGGCGGGGTGTCACGGTGGGCGCGCATGTGCTTTCCATCCATGGAATATCAGATCCGCCGTTTGACTCCGTCGGACTGCCGGCTTCTCTGCTGGAAAACCTTTCATCCCGCTATTTCCCCACCCTTGATCCGTCCGCCGAAGAGCAAATGCGCGCGGAAATCGAATCCGCACGGAAAAATCTGGACAGCGTCGGCGGCGTGGTCGAATGCGCTGCCGTCGGCCTGCCGGCCGGGGTGGGCGGTCCGCTGGACGAAGGGGTGGAATCCGAACTGTCTTCCATCCTTTATGCTATCCCTGCCTGCAAGGGCGTGGAATTCGGCGCAGGCTTTTCGGCAGCGGAGCTGTTTGGCAGTGAAAACAACGATTCATTTTATTACGACGGAGGTTCTGTCCGGACACGCACAAACAACGCCGGGGGAATCCTCGGCGGAATCACCACAGGCATGCCGCTCATTTTTCGGGCGGCGTTTAAGCCCACACCTTCCATCGGCCGGGAACAGGACAGCGTCAGCCTTTCATCCCAAAAAAACACAAAGCTGACCGTTCACGGACGGCACGATCCGTGCATTGTGCCGCGCGCCGTTCCCGCCGTAGAGGCAGCAGCGGCTGTGGCATTGCTGGATATGCTGCTGTAAAAGGGAAATGGAGCTGAAGAAATGACACTTAAAGAAATCCGTTCGCAAATCGACCGGATCGACAACGAACTTCTTCCGCTTTTTCTGCAGCGCATGGAATGCGCCAAACAGGTAGCGGAAGCCAAAAAAAAAGAGAATTGTCCTGTTTTTAACGAGAAGCGTGAACAGGAAATTCTGAGAAACGTATCCGAAAAATCAGGGGAGTTTAAGGGCGAAACAAAGATCCTGTATTCCGGCCTGATGGCGATGAGCCGCTCCCTCCAGCACCGGCTGCTCGGCAGCGGCTCCCCTTTGCGTGAAGAGGTGGAAACAGCTCCCGGTGAACTGCCAAAAGCGGACACCGTAGCCTGCCTCGGACGGAAAGGCTCGTTTTCACATGAAGCCCTCCTTCGCCTGTATCCGGATGCAATGCCGCTGTTTTTCCCGGATTTCCCGGCGATTTTTACGGCCGTAGAAAGCGGAGATGCCGATCTCGGAATTTTACCGGTGGAAAACTCTTCTTCCGGTTCCGTAGGCGAAGTATACGACCTTATTTTGAAATACCGCTTTTCTATTGTGGGCGCGCTGAGCCTGCCAATCCGGCACTGTTTTGCTTCGTCAGAATGCGATCTTAAAAATATACAGATTGTATATTCTCATCCTCAGGCGATCCGCCAGTGTTCGGCTTTCCTTTCTTCTCACAGTCTGAAAGCCGAACCGTTCTCCAGCACGGCCGAGGCCGCACGGAAGGCGCAGTCTCCCGGCACGGGAGCTGTGTGTTCCCTTTATGCGGCGCGGGAATACGGTCTCCATGTGCTGGCACGGGATATTCAGGACAGCTCCGGCAACCGGACACGGTTCATCGTGATCAGCCGCAAAATGTGCCTGCCGCCGGATGCAGGAAAAATCAGCCTGTGCTTTTCCCTTCCCCACCGCACCGGCACACTTTACGCCGTTTTGGCGCGTTTCGCCGCGGCAGGTCTGAATCTGACAAAAATTGAATCGCGGCCCATTCCCGGCAAAAATTTCGAGTATGATTTCTACCTGGATTTTTCAGGAAATGTCCGTGACCCCAGCACGCTTGACCTGCTGTGCGAACTCTGCGACGAACTGCCGCGGTTCACGTTTTTAGGCAATTACGTGGAACTGGAATAAACGATTGGAAAGGAATACCACATGTATATTCGAAACACTTTTTACGTCGGCCCGGATTTCAAAGTCCGGTTCGGGAACCTCCGGATCAAAGACAGAAAAGTATATCCTGACGGCCCGTGCGAAAAAGGCGACCCCGTCCTCGACGGAAGCGGCCTGCTCTGCATGGGCGGAATGGTGAACGCGCATTTCCACGGACTCTCGACGGTGAGCCGGGGCCTGTGGAAGGATCAGGCTCTTTTCGACTGGTACGGCGATTCCGCGCAGGGACGGTTTCAAAAATCCGTTTTGGAAGATTTTTTGGAAAACCGCGCTTCCGACGAAGACAAAAAAGCCATCGCGCTGAAAGAATACGCGGAGCTCGCCCGGCAGGGTGTAACCTGCGTCAACGACGGCGGCACCATCGACGGCACGAAGGAAATCCAGAAAGAGGCGCTGGAGGAAATCGGCCTGCGCGGAACAATCGATGTTTTGGACCAGATCGGCGAGTATGCCGGGCGCGGCTCAGAGCTTGTGTCATACGGTTCCCATCTGCTGGAGGAGGAAGACATGACGCCCGACGCCCTGCGGCGGATCGCAGAACTGAAAAAGCGGAACCCGGATATCCTGTTCAGCACGCACTGCCTGGAAACGAAAGCCCGCCGGGATATCGTGGAAAAAGCTTTCTCAAAATCGTCAACCGAAATTCTTGAAGAATACGGATGCCTTGACCGGAAAACGATTTTGTACCACTGTGTTCAGGCGGACTCAAACGATCTCGACAGGATCGCCCGGCACGGCTGCGGTGTCGTTTATAATCCGGTCAGCAATCTGTCCACCGGCGCGGGGTTACTGAACATCTCGGATTTTCTGGACCGCGGCATTCCCTGCATGCTGGGAACCGACTGGGCTGACGCCGACTATCTTGGCGTTCTGAAGACCGCCTACCTCCTGATGAAAGGGCAGAAAGGCGGCGAAAAACACACCGCCGAGGACATCCTGAAAATGGCCTCGGCCAACGGATACCGGATGCTCGGCCCCAGCGGCGGAGGGACGGTTTCCTGCGGTGCACCGGCGGACCTTGTCCTCGTCCGGCTGGATTCTTTCCGTATGGAACCGGCCGTCCATGCGGAAGGGTTCGACAGCCTGATCCATAATTTCGTCACGTGCGCCGCGCCGGAGGATATCGAGCACGTATTCGTCAACGGCAGATGGATCGTCAAGGACCGGAAACTGGCGACGGCAGACGAAGATACCATCGACCGCGGATGGAGGAACGTCATGGAAAAGCTGAAGGCATGCCTGAAAAGCAAACCGGACTAAGCCGGACAATAGTAGGGAACTGCCCGCTCATGTGCGCCAGTGAATCATTCGCCGCACCGTGTTATTGTTCTGTTACCCGAGCCGCAAGGGCAACCCAGCCTTTCTCCTCCCGGCGGGCCACGACCGTAAACTTTCCTTTCAGTGCGGCCAGCACATCGCGTTCACGTTCGTCGATAATCCCGCTCATCAGGTAAACCGCATTCGGCAGCATGTAGCGTTCCACATCTTTTGTAAGCTCCATAATCACGTCGGCTACAATGTTCGCCGCAATCACGTCGTATTTTCCCTTTACCTTTTCGGTCAGGCTGCCGCAGATGCCGGAAAAGCGGTCCGCAACATGGTTGCGCTCCACGTTCTGCACGGCGGTTTTCACCGCCAGCGGGTCAATATCCACGCCGACGGCTTTTCCCGCACCGAGAAGCAGCCCTGCCACAGAGAGGATTCCGCTGCCGCAGCCAATATCCAGCATCGAACAGCCGGGACGGATATACTCCTCCAAAAATTCCATGCACAGGCGTGTTGTTTCATGTGTTCCGGTTCCAAATGCCATGCCCGGTTCCATATCCAGCACCACGCGGCCTTCCGGATTCTTCACCGGCTCCCAGTCGGGCTGGATCAGCAGCTTTTGGCCTACCTTGATGGGGTGGAAATATTTTTTCCAGCTGTTGATCCAGTCCTCCTGCACACAGGGCGCGGTTTCAATAGTATGGGCGATTCCGGCCGCGCCGTACCGTTCGCTTAAAAAGGCCACGGCTTCGTTCGGGTTATCCTCCGGGCTGATATAAACGTGAACCACTGCCTTCTTCGGGTCTTTTTTCAGCAGTTCCTCGTCAATTAGGTCAATATGCGCAACTTCTTCAACGTCTTCCTTCAGGTGGGAATAATCTTCCACATAAATTCCGTAAGGAACCGTCATCTGTGCAATACTGCCCGCCAAATCCACATTCTCGGCATCAACCGTAATTTTTACTTCCGTCCAGTCCATGTTTCTCTCCTTCTTCATTCACCGCCGCCCCGGCGGTTTCTCCACGGGATTTTCAAAAGTTCCTGCCAATCTTCCGGCTTCACGTACTGACCGGATATTCCCGGCCGTTGATAACCAGCGTACGTTCATCTTTCCACAATATTCGCATGGTTTTGAACTCTCCCCAGTCTCCCGTATATACGCGGAGCGGCGACTTTTTTATACTGCAGAAGAACAAGTCGATTTTCTCCCCATTCCTCCAAACATTAACGTGCGTGTCACCGCCCAGCGCTCCCTGATTGCTGTCGATAACCTCGGCCGTATAGGCCCCCTGGGGCGAAGCCAAAGATTTTACCACCGTTTTCACGCCAAGATCCCCAAAAACGAGGGAAATCCATGCAGAAAACAGGAAAGCCACGGCAAAAAAAGCTGAAAAAGCCGTGGAGAGAAACTTTAAGGCAAAACGGCATGTGGATTTCCACAAGATCACTACAGAGCAGACGTAACAGACCAGCGCAAAAACGACGGATGCCTTCCACTTGCCGTCTAATATAAAGAACAAACCGCTGACGGCAGACAGAGAAGGGAGCAGGGCAGAAAATACCCGCTGAGCTTTGTTCAGCGGGGGTTCCAGGAAAATCAGGAATCCAGCCGCCATTCCCGAAACCGCCGACAGGACGACAATGCCGATTGAATCGCTGCGCAGGGCAAATTCATAGCCGCACACAGCTCCGACAATTTTGCAAAGCGGGAAAAGAACATATAAAATACAGAGGATCATGGGCGACACAGACAAAATGCGTTTCAATCTTTTCCCTCCTGTGTAAACTTGCAATAAGCGGCCGTTTGTTTCCTATTATAAATAGTATTCATGGAAAAGTATAGACTTATTTACCCCTCGGCGCGAATACATTTGACTATCACGATTCTTCAGGTGTTGCCAAATGGGGAAAAAGCGCCGATTCCTTTTTAATACTGCCATCCTGACCGCCGGATCTATCCTCCTGCGGTTTGTAGGGATCTGGTTCCGTTCCGTTATCACCGTGCGCATCGGGGCAAGCGGCATGGGGCTGTACCAGCTGATTTTTTCTATTTTCACGCTGGGGATCACTGCCTGCACCTCGGGAATCGGGCTTGCGGTAACGCGGCTGGTCGCCGAAGGGCGCGGCTCAAAGGGCTGCATGCTGCGCTGCGCCGGGCTGGCGCTCGGGCTCAGCCTTGCCGCCGGAGGGACCCTTTTTTGCGGTGCCGGGCTGATTGCTTCCCGCCTGATTGGAAGTTCGGCCGCCGCAGAACCGCTGCGCATTCTGGCAGCGGGGCTTCCATGCATTGCGGGCTGCGCCTGCCTGAAGGGATACTTTTTTGCCAACCGCAACACCGCTGTTCCCATTCTCGGTGAATTCTGCGAGGAAGGCGTCACCGTAGGTGCTTCCATTTTTCTGCTGGATCATACCAACCTGCCTGCGCTGAATGCGCTTATGCTCGGTTCTACGTTCGGCGAAGCGGCATCCGTTTTTTATATTGTTCCAATTTTCCTCTGGTTCGTCAGAAAACACGGCATGGCTGAAGAAAGCAGCGGCCTGATGCGCAGCATTGTTCATATTGCGGGGCCGATGCTGGCCGGTTCTTTCCTGCGCAGTTCCCTCACCAGCGCAGAAAATGTGCTGATTCCCATAGGGCTGAAAAAGAACGGCGCCGGCGGGATCGCCGCGCTGGCCCAGTACGGCGTGATGCAGGGAATGGTGATGCCGATTCTCATGTTCCCGCTTTCCCTGCTCAGCTCGGCGGCCATGCTTTTGATTCCGGAAATTGCCGAGGCAAATGCCGGAAACGACCTGCACCGGATCAGCCGCACGGCGGAAAAGGCTTTCCGCTGGACTCTGCTGTTCGGATTCCCCACGGCATCCTTTTTCCTGGCTTTTGCAGACGAACTCGGCATTCTGCTTTTCGGCAGCACCCAGGCCGGGCAGATTCTGCGCATTATGGCCCCCCTCGCTCCGCTGATGTATCTTGACAACGTGACTGACAACCTTCTGAAAGGGCTGGATCAGCAGATGTATTCCCTGGAATACAACCTCACCGATTCACTGATGCGCGTCATCCTGATCGCGGTGTTCATCCCGATTTTCGGCATTAAGGCCTACATCGTTATCCTGTTCGCCAGCGAAATTTACAACGCATCGCTCAGTATCGGGCGCCTTCTGAAAGTGACGTCCCTGCGGGTTGACTTCATCGACTGGATCCTGTACCCCGCTGTACTCGGCGGGCTGGCTTTTTACGCCATGACCCTGCTGAAAAAGCTGTTCTTGTGGAGATTCTGAACATAGGCGGGCTGAACAGCACGCCGCCGGAAAATCTTCCCCGGTAAAAACCGGCAGGCAGAAACGGCATTCTTCGGTTGGCTTCCCGAGATCCAGCATCCGGGATCGGCCGTCCGGACGAAACCCATTGGTTTCATAGAAGCGGACTGCGCGCCTGTTTTGCCGCAGAACCCACAGGTACAGCGTCCGGCTGCCCCTTGCCTGCGCCGTCCGGAATATAAAGCGCATGGCCTGCGGGCCGAGCCCTTTTCCCCAGCAGGAGGGAGTAAAATAGAGCGCCACCAGTTCCAGCGCATCCGGCGGCATATCGCTGTCCCGCGGCGGTTCCAGTGAAAAGAAGCCAACGGCTTTTTCGCCGAGTTCACAGATAAAATGGCGGCCGCCGTTCGGCTGCGACAGGAATGCGCGCCACATTTTCCGGCGCGGCTCCAGCGAAAACCGGGCCGCGAGCGTCTTTTCCGGGACAATCCCCCGGTAGGCCTCCCGCCAAGAATCAGCATGGACGCGGGCGATATCGTCCGCGTCCGAAAACAGTGCTTCCCGGATAACCATTTTTTCACCGGCCCCTTTCACTTCAGCACGGCAACAGCTTCGACTTCACAAAGCGCTCCTTTGGGAAGGTCTTTCACCGCAGCGCAGGAACGCGCCGGTTTCCCCGGAAAATATTTCGCATAGACTTCGTTGAATGCGGCGAAATCGCCCATATCTGCCAGAAAGCAGGTGGTTTTGACCACGTCGCCGTAACAAGCGCCGGCGGATTTCAGGATCTCCCCGACATTTTTCAAGGCTTGCCCGGCCTGCGCAGTGACGCCGCCTTGCGCCAGCGCGCCTGTCTCCGGCACAATGGGAATCTGCCCGCTGGCAAAAAGCAGTTTTCCGGCGGCAACGGCCTGTGAATACGGCCCGATGGCGGCTGGGGCATTTTCGGTCGATATGGTTTTCAGCATCATCAAAGACTCCTTTATTCGAAATATCCGGCGTTTTGAAAGGGACGCCGCAGAACCCCGCCATCCCGTGAAACCCGCGGGGATCAGGCATTTAAAATCCGGTATCCTTTCTCCTCAATAGCAGAGCGGATGCGGTTCAGGTGGGTGCGGTTGCGCGTTTCCACCCCAATGGAGAGCGTGCAGGCGGTAATATCGCTTTCTTCACCGCTGCGGTCGTGGCGGACGCTGACGACATTGCCGCCGAGACCGGCGATAATCGCGGACACCTCTTTCAGCTCACCGGGACGGTCGGTCAGCTCAACGGTCAGACGGCCCTGCCGGCCTTCTTTAATCAGGCCGCGGCTGATGACGCGCGACAGGATGGTGACGTCGATATTGCCGCCGGAAACCAGGCAGACTGTCTTTTTCCCCCGGATATCCGCTTTGTTGAACATAGCCGCCGCAACGGAGGCCGCCCCCGCGCCTTCCGCAATCATCTTGTGCTGTTCGATCAGCGCGAGAATGGCAGTGGCGATCTCGTCGTCTGTAACGGTTACAATGCCGTCCACATACCTAGAACACAGGTCATACGTCCGCTTGCCGGGACATTTGACGGCAATCCCGTCCGCAAACGTGGAAACGCTGTCCAGCGTTTCAATTTTTTTATCCTTCAGGGAACGGGCCATGCCCGGCGCCCCCGCCGCCTGAACGCCGTAGACTTTGCACTCCGGACGCAGAGCCTTGACGGCGTATGCCACCCCGGACACAAGTCCGCCTCCGCCGACGGGGACAAAAACCGCCTCGGCGTCCGGCAGCTGCCTCAAAATTTCCAGCCCGATTGTCCCCTGCCCGGCAATGACGTCTTCGTCGTCAAACGGATGGATGAACACCATTCCGGTTTCTTTGCGCAGGCGGCACGCTTCACGGTAGGCGTCGTCATATACACCCGGAACCAGCCGGACTTCTGCGCCATAGGACCGTGTGGCCTCTACCTTAGAGATGGGCGCGCCGTCCGGAATACAGATGAGCGCGCGGATGCCGCTCTTCGCGGCGGCAAGCGCCACGCCCTGCGCGTGGTTCCCGGCGGAACAGGCGATAACGCCGCGCTTTTTTTCTTCTTCCGACAGGCGGCTGATTTTATTATACGCGCCCCGGACTTTAAAAGAACCGGTCACCTGAAGATTTTCCGCTTTTAGATAAATCTCGCTGTCGGGATTAAGATGCGGCGCACGGATGAGATCCGTTTCGCGCGCCACGTCCTTGAGTGTGAATGCCGCCTGATAGATTTTATCCAGTGTCATAACCGATTCTCCTTTTTCTTCGGCCCACCCTTTCACCCGGTGGGAATAGATTGCCTTTATGTGCGGGACGGAAAGGAAGATGTTCCCGCCGGAAACGGGAATGTTCCCGGCGTATTCCGTGTAATGTCCCTTTCACCCTACCCGTAAAAACAGGGAAAAGTTGCTCTTTGGAAGGCAACTTTTAAAAATTTTTGCCGATCGACATGGCCATGGAGCCGGTGCGGAGGATTTTCAGGACGTGGTACGGGGTATAAAGCTCGATAAACGAATTGATGGTCCCCGCGTCGCCGGTAAGTTCCACGATCATGGAATCCGGCGTAACGCTGAGAATATTGGCGTGAAAAACACCGGCAATCTGAACCAGCTTTTCGCTGTTTTGAAGCGTGCGCTCCACCTTCAGCAGAAGATGCTCGCGCACGACGGCTTTATTGCGGTCCAGGACGTTTACCTCCTCAATATCCACCAGCTTGCAGAGCTGTTTGTCAACCTGATTGACAATGCGGTCGTCGCCGGAAACGACAATCAGAATCCGCGAATACTCCGTATTTTCGGTCTGGGACGCGACAATGCTGAGGATATTATAGCAGCGGCGGCTGAACAGCCCCGCTATGCGGAGCAGCACGCCCGGATTATTGCGCGCCAGAACGGAGAGAATATATTCCCTTTCACCCGAGCCTTTCAATGCGATTCCTCCTTTGAAAGATTTGAGGGCATTGTCAGCATAGGATCTTCGACAGAGCCGCCTGCCGGAACCATGGGAAGAACGTTCTGATCCCTGCTGATGACGCAGTCAATCAAAACCGGTTCTCGGAGCGCGAGCGCCTGCCGGAGGACCGGCTCAATCTCATCCTTCGTTTCGATCTTCAGCGCCTTTACGCCAAATGCGTTTGCAAGCAGAGCGTAATCCGTGCCGCCGCCCAGATCCGTCTGGGAAAAGCGCCCGCCGTAAAACAGCTTCTGCCACTGGCGGACCATCCCCAGCACGGAATTGTCGAAAATCAGTTCCACCACCGGAAGGCGGCAGCGCGCCAGCGTGGAAAGCTCGGCGCAGTTCATGTGGAAGCTGCCGTCTCCCGCGATATTGACGACGCGCGAACCGGGGCGGGCAAGCTGCGCGCCGATTGCCGCGCCGAGGCCATACCCCATGGTGCCGAGGCCGCCGGACGTAAGGAACTGCCGGGGCCGCCGAAATGTGTAATACTGCGCCGCCCACATCTGATGCTGGCCGACTTCCGTCGTCAGGACGGCTTCGCCCTCTGTCAGGCGGCACAGTGTTTCCAGCACGTCCTGCGGGAGGACTTCGCCCGGCGCGCCCGTCTGGCGCAGCGGATACCGGCGCTTCCAGCCGCGCACCTGAGCCATCCAGGCCGTGTGTTTCTGCTGCGGCAGCATCCCGGCCAGTTTGGCAAGAACGGCTTTGACATCGCCTTTCAGGCTGAGAGACACCGGAAGGTTCTTGCCGAACTCCGCCGCGTCAATGTCGATCTGAAGGATGGGGCGGCCCTCCGCAAACGAGCCCGCACTGCACAGGACCCGGTCTGAAAAACGCGTGCCCGCCGCCACAAACAGGTCGCAGTTCCGAATGGCCTCTGCGGACACCTTTGTGCCGTGCATGCCCAGCATCCCCATATAGCGTTCATCCCGCTGGTCGTACCCGCCCTGGCACATGAGCGAACAGGCAACGGGCGCGTCAATTTTTTCGGCAAAGCGCCGGGCTTCGTTGGAAGCACCGGAGGAAATGACTCCGCCGCCGCAGTAAAAAAATGGCCTTTCACTTTTCTGAAGCAGGGCGGCAGCCCGCAAAAAGCACTCTTCATCCGGAAGAGGCGGCTCTTCGGGCGGAACCGGGCGGCAAGGGGTAAATTCCGTTTTCTGCGCCGTTACGTCTTTGGGGATATCCACCAGCACCGGCCCTTTGCGCCAGGAACCGGCGATCCGGAACGCGCTGCGCAGGGTATCCGCCAGATCTTCCACATCCCGGACAAGGTAATTGTGCTTGGTAACCGGCATGGTGATCCCAGTGATATCCACCTCCTGAAAGCTGTCCAGCCCCAAAAGCCCGCGGGCGACGTTCCCGGTGATGGCCACCACGGGGACCGAATCCATGTAGGCGGTGGCGATACCGGTAACCAGGTTGGTCGCGCCCGGGCCGGACGTGGCAATGCAGACCCCTGTCTTTCCCGAGGCCCGGGCATACCCATCGGCCGCATGCGCCGCCGCCTGCTCGTGGCAGGTGCGGATGTGGCGGATACGGTCACGGTACTCGTACAGCGCGTCGTACAGGTTCAGCACGGCGCCGCCCGGATACCCGAAAACCGTATCCACCCCCTGCTCCAGCAGACACTCCATAACAATCTGTGCTCCGGTCAAAAGCATTCCGACTCCTCCTTCTTGGATGTTTCCCCGGCTGAGGGGATAAAAAAATCCGCCCCTATCCTTCGATAGAGGCGGAATATTTCTTCCGCGGTACCACTCTAATTCGCCGCAGCAGAGCGGCATCTCTGTGCGCATCCAGCAATGCGCTTCCCTGTAACGGCGGAAAAGCCGGGAAAACTTAGTTTCGCGGACGAAGCCGCGTTTTCAGCCTCCTGCTCCAGGGTGATCTCCCGCGGAATCCGCACCGCCTCGCACCAGCCGGCGGTTCTCTGACTGCGGAAAAGGACCGCGTTCCTTCCCTTTCGGCGCATTTCAGTATGTTGCTATTCAGCATATTCCGGATTTCTGATTCTGTCAAGCATTTTTTGCAAATTTTTTTAGCTTTGTTAAAAATGAATAATTTTTTATGTTTAATTCATATAAAAGCGATTATTCCAACAATTTACAGGAAAATGATTGACAAACCCAGCAGAGGCTGTTAAGATGATGGGCAAAGAATACCGCAAATGCAATGACCGGGAAACAGCCCCGGATTTTAATCCCTGCAGAGAGCCGCCGGGCGGTGAAAGGCGGCGGGAAAATCCGGCAGAAAATCACCCGCGAGCATCCGGGCAAAAAGTTTTTATTGAAACGAGTAAGCGCGGACGGTTCCGTACCGTTAAAAACGGGCGCATTGGGTGGGCCCGCCCGATGCGGCAGAGCAGGCCGCAGAAAAACGGCAAGCAGAGTGGTAACGCGGAGGTTTCAGCCTTCGTCTCTGATTTCTCAGAGACGAAGGCTTTTTTTATCCCAGTTTCTGCGGTATTCCGGAATTAAAGAACCGGTTTTTGGTTTATGAGGAAGGAAGAAACGCTATGAGCGGTTTGGCAATCGTTTTGCTTTCTATTGCCGTTTTGGGCGGCGGCTATCTTTTTTACGGCCGGTGGCTGGTAAAAAAGTGGGGGATTGACCCCAAGGCGAAAACGCCCGCGTATACCCACGAAGACGGGCAGGATTATGTGCCCGCGCCGAAGGCGATCGTGTTTGCGCACCAGTTTTCCACCATTACGGGCGCAGGCCCTGTGACGGGTCCCATCATTGCGGCCATGTTCGGGTGGCTGCCGGCCCTGCTGTGGATTCTGGTAGGCGGAGTGTTTTTCGGCGCCGTGCAGGATTTTGGAGCCCTGTATGCATCGGTTAAAAACGAAGGGAAATCCATCGGCCTGATTATTGAACAGTACATCGGAAAAACGGGCAAGCGGCTGTTCCTGGTTTTCTGCTGGGTGTTTTCCCTGCTGGTCATTGCGGCATTCGGCGATATTGTAGCTTCCACGTTCAGCGCTTCGGCGGTGAAAACCTATGCCCTGAACGCCCCTGTGACCTACGGATCGACTATGGCCCCCAACGCTGCGGCGGGTTCAATCTCGCTGTTTTACATCCTCGGCGCGGTGCTTTTCGGCCTGTTCCTGAAATACGTAAAGCCAAACCAGCTCGTCATGTTCCTGACCGGGATCGGCCTGTTTGTCGCCATGATGGCGGCAGGGATGGCGCTGCCGGTCTACCTCAACAAAATGCAGTGGCTGCTCGTTGTGTTCGCCTATATCTTCTTTGCGGCGGTGGTGCCCATGTGGATTCTGATGCAGCCGCGCGACTACCTGAGCTCGTTTTTGCTGATCTTTATGATTCTAGGCGCGGTGGTCGGCATTTTCGTCACGGGGCCGACGATGAATTTTCCGGCGTTTACATCTTTTAACGTAAACGGAAAGATGCTGTTCCCGACGCTGTTCGTCACCATTGCCTGCGGGGCTGTTTCCGGATTCCACAGCCTGGTTTCTTCGGGGACTTCTTCCAAACAGGTGCGCAACGAAAAGGATATGCTCGGCATTGGGTACGGAGCCATGATCCTCGAATCCCTGCTGGCCGTATGCGCGCTGGTGGTAGCGGGGGCCGCAGCCAAAAACGGGAAACTGCCGAACGGCACGCCTTTCCAGATCTTCTCGGCAGGCGTAGCCGGATTCTTTGAAAAATTCGGGTTTTCTCCCTATGTTGCCCGGTGCAGCATGACCATGTGCGTTTCTGCCCTGTGCCTGACGACCCTCGATTCCGTCGCGCGCATCGGCCGCATGTCCATGCAGGAGCTGCTGTACGCCGAAGACGGAAAAGCGCACACGCCCGTTACAAAATTCTTGACGAACAAATACGCTGCCACCGTGGTGACGCTGTTCTTTGGGTTTCTTCTTTCGCTCGGCGGATACAACAACATCTGGTCGCTGTTCGGCTCCGCCAACCAGCTTTTGGCAGCGCTGGTCCTGATCGCGCTGGCGGTCTTCCTGAAAACGACCGGGCGCGCGGGCTGGATGCTGTACATTCCTATGACCGTGATGCTCGCCGTTACCATGACGGCGCTGGTGATGGCCGTCATCAACATCTTCGTGAAAATGGGTGCAGGCAGCTTTGTGTTCCTCACGGACGGCCTGCAGCTGATCGTCGCCGTGCTGCTGATGTTCCTCGCCGTAATGGTGGCGTTCCACTGCTTCCACAAGCTGGTGGAAAAGCCCGCCAAAAAAACGGACGCGGCGTGACCTTCGGGTTCCCGCCCGTCAGTTTTGGGGCTCCGCAATATCGGCCGTGGTGCCGCCGATCAGATCCAGAAGGGCATGCGGCGCAACTTCAATCTGCGTCCCGATCCTTCCGCCGCTGACAAAAATAGCCGGCTGCGCTTCGCATCGCCGGTCGATGACCGTGCGGAACTGCTTTTTCATCCCCACAGGCGAACACCCGCCGCGGATATACCCCGTTATCCGGTTGATCTCACTGACGTGGATCATGCCAACCGATTTGACTCCCACGCTTTTGGCAGCGGCTTTCAGGTTCAGCTCCAGGGCAACGGGCACGACAAAAACGTAGTAATTTTCATCCGCTCCCCGCGTGACGAGGGTTTTAAACACTTGATCCGGGTTTTGGCCCATTTTCCGCGCAACGGAAAGCCCGTCGATTTTTCCGTCCTTATTTTCATAATACCACGCCCGATACGGAATCTTTGCCTGATCCAGAATCCGCATAACGTTCGTTTTAATTTCCTTTTTTGACATCTTCCGATTCGCCCCGCTTTTGGCTCCCATTATATCACAGCGCAGAATGTTTTTCACCCCGGCTGCCACACGGCCTGCACAATGGTGACGGCAGCGACGGCCAGCAGAATCCCGACACTGATCCATGCGCGCACCTTCTGCCCGCGCCTGCTGGCATACTCACCCATGACGTCCGGGCTGGAGGTCAGAAGCGTAAGGAACAGCAGAATCGGCGCCATTAATACCCCGCCCGCCACCTGCACAAAAACCGCAATCCCGTTCAGGCGGAGATTCGGCAGCAGGGACAGACCCGCCGCCAGCAGTACGCTGAACGCATAAACGGCATAAAACCCCGGCGCTTCGCGCACGCTGTCGTTCAAGCTTTTGGACCAGCCGAATGATTCCGCCACGCTCCACGAAGAAGAAAGCGACACCGTCACTGCGGCCAGAAGGCCGGAATCAAACAGGCCCAGCGCGAAAAGCACGCCCGCCGCCGGGCCGCACCGTGTGCTGAGGGCGGCGGCGAGCGCGGGGGCCCCGGCATTTTCCACATCCGGGACCACGCCGCAGATGGATGATCCCAAAAAGATCAGCGCGGACGCAACGGCCACCTGGCAGATACAGCCGGCTAGCGTATCGGCGCGCCCGGCGCGGATATGCTGCTTTTTCAGCCCTTTATCCACATAAGCGGAATTCTGGTAAAAAATCATCCACGGCGCGATCGCGTTGCCAATAAGGGCGGCAGCATAGTACCGGAAAGGTCTGCCCGTGCAAAGCGCGGCACTTTCCCGCACACCGACGGACGGACGGACGGTCAGGGCAAAAAACAGAAACACCAGGTTGAACAGACCGATTACAAGCCCGAAACGCTCTTTGGCCCGGTAGCCGCTGAGCATGGCAATAGAGAGCACAAGGCCCGTGCTGATCAGAACCGACGGAAGCAGAGGGATGCCCAGAATTTCAAGCCCGGCGGACATACCTACAAATTCAGTCAGCAGGGTCAGCTGGTTTTCCACAAACAGCGCGCCGACCTGAAACGCCATCCAGCCGAAACCGTACCGTTCGCGCAGCAGGTGCGTAAATCCCTGCCCCGACGCCACGCCGAGCCGCATGGCCATTTCCTGCACGGTATAGGTCACGGCAGTCAGGCAGAGCGTGAGCGGCACAAAGACCGCCCAGCCGAACTTTGCCCCCGTCACGGTATAGGAAAGGAGCCCGCCCGCGTCGTTATCCGCCATAGCGGCAACCATGCCCGGCCCTAAAAACAGAAAAAAGCAAAAAGGACGGCGGATTCGTTCGCGCATGGAAACACCCCCAAGGCAGTTTATGCCTCGGGGGTGTTTTCTGTTATGGAATTTATTCGACGATTTTCCACTTTGCGCCCTGCGGCGTATCTTCCACCACAACATGGCGGGCTTTCAGTTCGTCGCGGATGCGGTCGGCTTCCGCCCAGTTTTTTTCATGGCGCGCCTTTGTGCGCTCCTCTATGAGCTTTTCTATTTCCGCATCCGGCGAATGGCTATCCTTTTTAGCATACAGCAGGCCAAGCACATCTGCAAGCTGCATGAAAAGGCCAAGCACAAAACTGCACAGCTCTTTTGAAGGCGCTGATGCGGTGTTCAAGTTTGTGTTGATGTCTTTCGCAAAGTCAAAAAGCACCGAAAGTGCATCGGCTGTGTTCAGGTCATCGTCCATAAACCCTATGAATTTATTTTTGTATTCCTCCATGCGTGCGCGTATTTCGGCTTCCCCTTCTTTTTCAAAAAAAGTGGACACTTGCGCAGGTAGTAGAGGCTTCAAAGGAGTGAATTCAACAACGATCACCGGGTGCCCGGTCATGGGGTCTCTTAACTGATTGCCGGTATCCAGAAGTGCATCAAGTTTAACCTGATCACTGCCCGTGCGGATTAGAACAGACATTTTGAAGAGATTCTCAAACAACCCTTTCTTTTGAAGTGCGGCAAACCCTTTCACAGCCGCCCAAAAAGCCGTTAGCCCCAAAAAAATACCCGACCATAAATGTTCGGCTATCACTGTGCCGACACCGTTAAGACTGGTAATACTGCCGGCGTGAATAAAGAAAATGATCCCAAACGCCAGCCCGCCAAGAATAAAGGACATTAAATAAAAACAGCCAAGACAGGTGAGGAACATCCGAAGGGAAACAGGTAAAAAAGTTACAGCTGTAATCACAAGGGAAGCGGCAGTTTTAAACCCTATTGTTAAGAGAAAGCTGCAGCCGGGAAGCAAGGTAGTCTTAACCGCTGAGGAAAAGCTGCAACAAAAGAGCACTCAACTGGAAAAAGATATAGCACAGCGCGATGAGGATATAGAAGAACTGCAGAGCCAACTGGAAGAGGCTGATAAGCAGATAAAAAGAGC
>ENA-UOOK01000248-UOOK01000248.1-fermentation-metagenome-genome-assembly--contig:-NODE-248-length-68711-cov-37.181659_pt1 | contig 68711 bp, 54 predicted proteins | sample MGYA00245777_ERZ724023 | MGnify/ENA primary metagenome ERZ724023 (study PRJEB28704, sample SAMN03018312) | fermentation metagenome | biome: anthropogenic terrestrial biome; feature: soil; material... | reverse complement strand
TGGCACTACTATTGGTGCTCATACTGGACCTGGAACATTAGCTTTATTCTTCTGGGGCAAGAAGCGTTCTAACTAAGCAAAGCAAAAACAAAACAGCGGACCTCTTACTACAAGAAGCGGTCCGCTTTTTAATTAAGAAAATAAAAAAAGAGGCAGAAGACTGTCTCTCATATTTAACTTGGTAGCGGGGGCAAGATTCGGACTTGCGGCCTCCAGGTTATGAGCCTGACGAGCTACCACTGCTCTACCCCGCGATATAAATCAGCTTAATAAGTATAGAGAGTAAAACCTGTTTTTGCAAGTTTTATTTATAAGATGATATTAAAATGGTCAAAAAACATTCAATTATTGCCTAAAATAAGGCAAATACTTTTAAATTTGATAAAATTTCTTTTATGTCTTTACATTTTTAGTAGCTAGTAAACTGACTTTCTTTAGTTTTACTACTTGCCTCTTAAAAGACTCTTTTAAAGTGATAGAATATCATTATATTTTTGGGGAAAACATGAAAGCACTGATTGTCATCAACGGATATTTTGAGAATAAGAACAATGACTATAAAGCCAAAAGACTTCAAGAGGAGTTCCTTCCTTATGGAGTTACTTTTGATATCAGAGATGCTTTGTCTCTTTTAGCTTTTTCAGCTGGCGATGAAGTTAATATTAAGGATACGGATGATTACTCTTTCTGTATCAATATGGATAAGGATAAGTATCTAGCAAAAGCCATTTCCTTAAAAATGCCGATGTTTAATTCCTATGAGTCCTTAGAGTTATCGGATGATAAGATGGCTTCTTTATTGGCTCTAACAAAAAGCGGTATTAAGGCACCCTTAACCGTCTCAGCTCCTTTATGCTATATCGATAACCCCGACAGCAAGAAGGTGGCTTCTTTTCTAAATCAAGTAGAATCCTCTCTAGGCTACCCCTTAGTCTTTAAGGAATGCCATGGCTCTTTAGGAAAACAGGTCAGACTTATTAACAACCGGGAAGAGTTAGAAAAGACCTATCAGGAATTCTATAAAGTCCCTCATCTATATGAGAAGTTCCTTTCTAAGCATCAAGGTCACGATTACCGAGTAATGATCATCGGAGGTAAGCCAGTTGCCGTGATGGAAAGAGTTAACGAGCATGACTTCAGATCCAACATTGCTCTAGGCGGCAAAGGTTATGATGTCACTTCCACGATTGACCCGAAGTTTAATTCTTTAGCCATCAAAGCCTGTCAGGCTTTGAAGCTTGATTATGCCGGTGTTGATGTGGCTATCGGCGAAAAGGGAGAACCCTACTTCTTAGAAGCTAACGGCAATGCCTTCTTCACGGAGATTGAGAAGATTACGAAGGTTAATGTCACTAAGAAATTAGTTGAATACATCGTTAAAAAATTAGGAATCTAAAAAAATCATGTCACCAAGTGGATGACATGACTTTTTTTATTTGGCTTGAGGAGTCTGAGTATCGGCTTTATTGAAGAGCGATTCAGTTAAGCTTTTCATCAAAGCTTGTGATTTCTTGATCTTGTTTTCTCGGTCAATCTTTCTTTGTCTTCTTCTAGCCATGACTGCATGTTTTCTGATTTCGTTTAAGATAGCTAAGATAATAATCAAGATTACTGCAGCTAGGATAGTGAAGTAAGCCCAGGTAGGAAGAGCCGTGTTCTTGAGCTTTTCCCACATCTTAACCATTTTGGAGTTCTGAGTTCCAAAATCAGCCATGACAGCTAAAGTAGGTAAGACGGTTTCATCAGGATACATCGTATCAAACTGGCGGTCTTTTTGATCAGCAGTGACATAGAAAGTCGTATCCGCATCAGTCTTATCAGTAAGTGTTCCCTTAAAGAAGTAATTTATGCTCTTAGAATAGTAGGAACTTTCTAGCTGTTCATCGCTTAAGTCATAGACTTCGCTGGATTTTACTAAAGTAAGTCCATCAAGCTTGGTTTCATCGATTCCGCCTTCTCCGTTATTAAGATCCTCATTCCATCTTAAGTCGTACCAGGATTGAATCATATTAAGGACATCATCGCCGGCAATAACTGAAGTATAGCCGATATAGTCCATATTCTGGCAGACATTTTCAGGAGTAGAGATGAAATCAACAAAGGCTTCGGCTAGTCCTTTATCGTGAACCTCTTTAGGCATGAACCAGCCATCAAACCAGATGTTAGCTCCGGTCTCAGGTAAAGAATATCTTAAGATGGTAGGATTATAAGTTGAATCATTAGCTTTAGCTTCATTGAATTCATCAGCCTGATCCATAGCATAGGCGGCATCACCAGACCAAGCTAAATCAATAGCAAAGTACTGGCCTCGAGCCATATCAGTCTTACCGGAATCGACTTCAAAGCCAAAGGCATTGTTCTTTAAACTAGTCAGGGAAGAAAGAACTCGGCTGATTGATTCATCATCGCAGAAGTTAAAAATCTTAGTTACTTTGGCGTTGTAGTCTTCATCTGATAGTTCACCACTATCATGAAGAGACTTTAAGGTTGAGAATCCTTGATAGCTGACCCCATCTAATTCAAAGTCACTATCAAATGTCTTCATGACACCAACTGAATAGGTATCACGCATAGAATCCTTAATGGCAATGAGGTTAGAGTATTTGCTATCCCATAAGGAAAGCCAGGATTTCATATCCGTATTCATCTCGGAGGCCGTTATGCCTTTAGAATCGAGTTTGCTGAAACCATTGTTATAGAGTAGACCTAAGGTTCCCCACATATAGCCTCGAGAGTAGTCAGTCAAAGTTTCATTATTGACTTTGATGGCAGCCATCTTGGATTTGACATAAGGTGAGACATAGGCATCATAATTAGGAGTAGAGTCATCATCGAATTTAACTAAATCATCTTCGCCGATCATCTTCTGAATGATGTAATCGGAAGAGCAGATCAAATCGTATTTAGTCTTGCCGGTCTGATACTCAGAGAGCATATTCTCGTTTGTATCATAGCAAGAGTAGTTGACTTGGACTTTTCTTCCTAGGTCAGTTAAGCAGTAATCTTCAAATTTAGAAATCAAGCCTTTGGTGGTTGTTCCGTCATCGTTTTCTTCATCTTCGGCAATATAGTCTTCGCAGTTATAGACGTTTAAGTATTCGCTTTCTTGCTGATTGGCAAAGAAAACATTACTGCCTTTAATGGCAGCATCGGAGAGGCCAGTGCAGTCGCTTCCTATTAAGAAAGAGACAGCTAAAAGCACACTGACTTTTTTAATTGAGCGGGTTAGCATTGAAGCCGATTCTCCTTTCAGCATGTGACTTACCAAAGGACTTCTTGCCTTTAGACTTGGCATTGACTCTGATGGAATAGATAATAACGATAGTTAAGACAATTAAGAAGATAATGGTTGTTAAAGCTCTTAATTCCGGAGGGACAGCACCCTTCTTGATCTTGGACTGAACTAAAGTTGACAAAGTTTCAATCTGGGAGCCACCGGATAGCAATCCTGAACCTCTGGTAAAGGCAGTGACGATGAAATCATCAAGAGATAAAGTAAATGATAGAAGCAGAGCAGCCATGATTCCTGGGATAATCTGAGGAATAATGACTTTATGAATAGCTTGGTTAGGAGAAGAGCCTAAATCCAGAGCGGCTTCATATAAGGCAGGATCCATCTGCTGGATCTTCGGCTTGACGTTAAGATAGACAAAGGGAACAGATAAGCAGCAATGACCGATTAATAAGGTCCAGAAGCTAAAGATAGAATTGCCACCAAAGAAATGCTGACCGACAAAGACAAACATAACAGTCAAAGACATAGCAATGACAATTTCGGCATTGACGACATTAATCTGATTGAGTCCTTCAATGAAATGTCTAACGCCCTTTTTGCAGTAGAAGACACCAATAGCACCTAAAGTACCAATAAGAGTAGAAAGCAAAGAAGAGATAGCGGCAATAATCAAAGTATTGCCTAAAGCTGTCATAATCTCCTTGTCCTGGAAAAGACGAGGATAAAGGTTCCAAGACCAGCCAGCCCATTGACCAGCATAAGTTGCTTCAGTAAAAGAAAAGACAATTAGATAGAGAACAGGAAGATATAAGAATAAGAGAATTAGATAGATGTAAGTATACGCAAATATTTTCTTGGCTACCATGCTGCACTCCTTTCGTCATCATGTCCCTGGAATTTCTTCGTGGAGAGCATGACAACAAAGATGATGATCAACATAATCAAAGACATAAATGAACCACCATTCCAATCGGAGTTAGAGAAGGATAAGTAAATAGAGTTGCCAAAGAGCATAATTTGTCCTTCACTTAAGGTATCAGAGATAACATAGGATGAGATAGTAGGCATAAAAACCATCATACTAGCAGAAACAATTCCCGGCATTGCCTGAGGAATGATAGACCTAGTAAAGGTATGAATGCCGTTACAGCCTAAGTCCTGAGCCGCTTCAATCTGGGAATGGTCAAGTTTAAGCATGGTTGAATATAAAGGTAAGACAGTGAAAGGAATATAGTTGATGATTAGACCAATCATCGTGCAAAAGAGCGGATGTTCACCAGTAGTGGTATTACACCAGCCTAAGAAGATTGAAAGCAAATCTCTTAAGGCTCCGGTTCTTAAGACGAAGTTGATCCACATCGGCATAACAAAGAGCATGACTAAGACATAGTTTTTATTGTATTTAGGATTAGCAAGAATATAGGCTAAGGGAAAACTAATCAATAAACATAAGGCGGTGTTTAATAGACCAATCAGGATGGATACCAAGAGAACATTTAATTTCGTGGTTGAAGTAAAGAAGGAAGTGAAGGCCTGAAAGGTGAAATAGCCATCAGAATCAGTAAAAGCGTAGTAAACAATAAAGAGAATCGGAACTAAGACAAAAAGCAGAAGAAATAAAGTGAAAGGCAGTGCCAATGACTGTCTAGCAATTTTATATCGCATAGTCGTCTAACTCTCCGGTAAAGCGCATAGCGATATCTTCACGTTTGACTTTGATACCGACAATATCACCAGGGTTGAACGTATAAGGAGTATTGATGAAGAAGTCTTCATCAGTTTCAGATCTGACAAGAATGGTGTAGTAGTTTCCCTTATAGACTGAGTTGATGACAATACCGGAATCCTCGGATTCACTAGTATCATCGGAAATCTGGAAAGCATCCGGAGAGACCGTTGCAACAATTTCAGCGTTAGCAAAGTCATATTTCTTCTTATCATAGGTGACAATGCCATCAGGATCGACCGTAGCTCCAGGGAACAGCTTAGATAGATCACAGGCAAAAGGCTTATCGTCAATGTAGCAGTTATGATCCTTACCGATATAGGCATCAGTATAGATATTGCTATCATCATGTTTCTTCATCAGGTGAATGCCATCAGGATAGATAGTTAAGAAGACCGACTTAGAAACATCATAATCATCAATAGACTGAGCCAAGACCTCATTGTGTCCGATCATAATGACATACTGGTAATGAATACCCTTGAAGACCTTAGAATCAATCTTGCCTTCAAGAGAATTGGCACTAGGAGTATTAGCTAAATGGATATCTTCAGGACGGACCACGACATCCACATGCTCATTAAGATCAAAATCATCCACGCATTCGAAAGTCTTGCTAAGGAACTTAACCTGCTTCTTGCCGACAACGGTGGCATTGTAGATGTTGGAAGAACCAATGAAATCAGCGACAAAGGCATTTTGAGGCTCATTGTAGATTTTTTCAGGAGTACCAATCTGCTGAATGATGCCATCGTTCATGACAATGATGGTATCAGACATAGTTAAGGCTTCTTCCTGATCATGAGTTACATAAATAAAAGTAATGCCTAAACGCTTATGCATTTCCTTTAATTCTAGCTGCATATCTTTTCTCATCTTCAAGTCAAGAGCACCTAAAGGTTCATCAAGAAGTAGAATCTTCGGCTCGCAGATAATAGCTCTAGCGATAGCAACTCTTTGCTGCTGACCGCCTGAAAGAGTAGAAATATCTCGATCCTCAAGTTCATCAAGATCAACGATTGAAAGAGCTCTGACAACTTTATCATCTATCTCGGCTTCTGATAAATGTTTGTATTTAAAAGCCTGGACAGGAGTCTTATAAGTTTCATCGAGCTTAGAATCAAAATCCTCGAGACGAGTGCTCTTTTCTTCTTGACTGATAATCTTATCTTTTTTAATTCTATTAATCTGAGACTTTAAGAATCTAATTCTAGGTTTATCAATCTTTAGAATCGGTTCACCAGTCTTAGACTTCAGAGGAATCGGAATCTTCTTGTTCTTTAATCCGAAGGCGACATTGTCGTAGACATCAAGATTAGGGAACAGAGCATAGTGCTGGAAGACAGTATTAATAGGTCTCTTATACGGAGGAACTGGTGTAATATCCTTGCCATCAAGGAGAATATCACCAGAAGTCGGAGTCTCGAATCCAGCTATCATACGAAGCGTAGTAGACTTACCACAGCCAGAAGGCCCAAGGATTGTAACGAACTCACCCTTACGGATGTTCAAATTCATCTTGTCAATGACAGTAACGCCGTCGAAGATTTTAGTGACGTTTTTAAGTTGAATAATATATTGAGAATCACCTTGAATTTCGGTTTGTTTCATATCCCCTCCAATTTATGATTTAAATTTATAGATTATTTTGAGTAAAAATACAATAGTTTTTTGATAAATATTTGTTTCAAAACCTTTTTGTAAAAAACCAAAAATTAAAAGCCAAGACCCCCTACCGAAAAAACTTTAGTTAGTTTTGATACAAACATTAAAAATTAGAACACTTCAACCTTAATAAGCAAATATAAGTTGTACATTATATCCTCACTAAAAAATCTTCAAAATCTTTGATTAAAAAAACAAATATGTTACCCAACAAAAACCAGCCTTATTTTTTTATAGTGTTTGTGGTATGATTTTTCTATCAATTAGGAGGGCTAAGATGAACACCAGTTTTTACCAAGCTTTTGTCTTCGATATGGATGGCACAATCGTTGATTCAGTCAACGACATTGCCTCTAGTGTTAACTATGCTCTAAGATTAAGTAACCTTCCTTGTAGGACTAGAGAAGAATATATCAGTTTTATTGGAAACGGTTCAGTTAAGTTAGTTCAGCGAGCCTTAGGAAAAGATCATCAAGATAAATATGAAAAAGTCTTTGCTGACTACTATAATCATTATAAAGTCCATTATAATGACACCACTAAGCCATTTAAGGGATTAATTGAAGCTCTTAATTATGCTAAAGAAAAGGGTATTCTCCTCTTTATCTATACAAACAAACCTGAGAAGATAGCCTTTGATGTTGCTGATAAGTCCTTTGGTAAGAACTACTTTACTAAATTAGTCGGTATTCCTTTAGGTGGTGTAGTTAAACCAGATCCTCAGGCTTTCTTTAAAGCCACTGAGGAATATCATCTTGATATGAAGAAAGTAGCTTATTTCGGAGATTCAGGAACCGATATCTTAACAGCTACTAACTTAGGAACTAAGAATATCTATTCTGTTAGCTGGGGCTATAAGACTAAAGAATTCTTAGAAAATTTCAATCCTCACCCTAAAGCAATCCTAAATAATCCTCTTGAAATCAAAAAAGTTGTGGATAATCTCATCTGAAGCGGTTTAAAGTTGCTTTCATGCTAGTACTTATTTAGAATACTATACATATATATTTCAGTTTCATATCTAAGGGGGACTTATATGATTATTCTGACTGGTCCGTCTGCATCTGGTAAGACTGCTACCTGTCTTTATCTTCAAGCCCATTATGGAATCAAGAAAGTAATTACCCATACCACAAGGCCCATCCGTGACGGAGAGCTCAATGATGTGGATTATCATTTCGTGAGCAAGGATGAATTTGAGAATTTGAAGAAGGACAATGCTTTTATTGAGACGGTTTCCTATAACGGAAACTTCTACGGCACTTCAAGAAAAGAAGTTAGAATCGATAAATGCATGGCCGTTGAACTAAACGGCGCTAAGACCTACTATTCACTTCATGATTCCCATATTGTTATCTTCTTCATGAAAGCTAACGAAAGCTTAAGACATATGAGAATGGAAGAAAGAGGCGATGCTCCTGAGAAGATTGTCTCTCGATTAGCTAACGATAAGACGGCTTTTGATATGACTGATGATGATAAGAAGATCATCGACTGCGTAGTTGATACGGAAGAAATGGATATTGCTGAAGCTGCTAAATACATTTTTGAAAAGTATATCGAAATTCTTAAAACCCGCCATATCGACTATCACGAAGTTATTAAAAGACTCTAAAAATATATAAAAAGGCCTCCTGTTATTAAGCATTGTTGCTTGCAGGAGGTCTTTTTATTTTCTATTTATTTACAGTATTGGCTTCATTTGCTTCTTTAGATACTGTAGCTTTTGCTTTTTCATTTTCAATCTCTTTGAATTTCTTTTTGAATAAGACAGCACAGCAGATACCGTTTGCAATTGAGGTAATCAGCCAGGATATTGGGTAAGTCAAATAGAGGTAGAACATACTATGGAACTGCTCCATCTTAAAGAAAGTAAAGACGTAGATGATTCTTAAGACGCAGATTCCGATAAAGGAAACAACAGCTGGAAGCAAGGAATCACCTAAGCCTCTTTCTCCGGCTGCTAAGATATCAACAAGCGCCATTAAGGAATGAGTCGACATCAGGACTAAGATATTGAGTTCTCCGTTTTTGACGGCATCATCGTTAATAACGATTAATTCTACTAACTGTTTCCTAAAGATGATTTCAATGGCGCTCATTAGGACATCTGTAGCTAAACAGAAGATTATCGACCACTTAAAAGATTTCTTGATTCCATCGATGTTTTTGGCACCATAGTTTGCAGCGATAAAGGCAATGCCAGCCTGAGCAAAGCCATCCATGCCACAGTAGGTGAAGTTGTTGATTCTCGAAGCTGCTGAATCACCGGCAATTATAGCTGTTCCAAAAGAGTTGATATTGGTCTGAATGATGACATTGGCGATATCAAACATAGCAGACTGAATCCCTGCCGGAATACCGATTTTAATGATATCGACCAGTTCTTCAGTATGAGGTTTCAAATACTTAAGCTGTAAAGAAGCAAAGCCTTTCTTATTTCTATATAAGCTGATAATGGTTAGGATTGAGGAGATAGCCTCTGACATAACAGTAGCGATAGCAAGACCTGATACTCCTAAGCCACAGTATTTGACGAAGATGATATTAAAGACGACATTGATGATTCCGCCGATAGTCAGATAGATGAATGGTTTGGTAGTATCTCCCATACCTCTTAAGCAGGCAGCACCAAAGTTATAGAGAAGCAGGAATGGTACTCCAATGAAGTAGATAACCATATAGGAGTTAGACATATCAATCAATTCACTAGGTGTATTCATCCATTCAAGGAAGATCTTTGACATGAAGACACCAATGATAGCTAGGACTAATCCGCAGATTAGGGCTAAAGTTGTTGAGGTCCCAATAGCTCTTTCGGCTTTTTCTTTATTTTTAGAGCCGACTGCTTTACTGATAACGACATTGACGCCAACGGCAAAGCCAATGAAGAGATCAACAATCAAGGCACTAAGGGAACCAGTGTCGCCAATTGCGCCAACGGCATTCTCACCGACAAAATTTTTGCAGACGATGTAATCAGCTAGGTTAAAAGATAACTGAAGCCAACTTGATACAATTACTGGGATGGCAAAAAGGATAATGTTCTTAGCATAGTTTCCGTTAGTCATTTCCAACTCAATTTTCTTAGCCATGCTGTTACCTTCAATTATCATCTTTGCATAATAAGCTAGACTAGTTTAGTCTTTTAAAATACTTATTCAATATGAGAGCGGTTAAAATTATTAAAACGCCTTTAAATACGCTATTTTTATTGATAAATAAATTTTAGTCATTCTTTTTTTTTACACTCCTTATCACCTTATCAATGACAGCAAAAGTCAAGGAAAAGAAATTATTTATTTAATGAAAGCCAAAGAGGTTTTTGAAATTCCTTTAATCTTGATAGAAACCACTCTAACTGTATTGCCTCTTACTCTCTAAGTTGCTTACTCGTTCTTAAATGACTGGATTTCTTATCATATAATGCAAACGGATATGAAAAGAACTGATCGGGTAATCTTAGCTATCGATTTGAAGTCTTTCTATGCCTCGGTTGAATGCTTAGGCCGGGATATGGATCCCTTTACTACGCCTCTTGTTGTCGCTGATGAGGATAGGGGAGATGGCACTATTGTTCTAGCTGCTTCACCATTCATTAAGAAAGAGTATGGCGTCAAATCGCGTTGTCGCCTCTATGAAGTACCCAAGAACATCAAAGGTTTAATCATTGCTAAGCCCCATATGAAAAGATATCTAGAGGTCAGCGCCGATATTAATTCCATCTATCTTGATTTTGTTGCTGAGCAGGATCTATTTGTCTACTCTATCGATGAATCCTTCCTTGATGTCAGCGAATATTTGGAGATTCATCACGATACACCCATAAGCTATGCTAAAAAGATCATTGAGACTATTAAGTCAAAGACGGGTTTAACAGTGACCTGTGGCATTGGTAAGAACATGTTCATGGCTAAAGCCGCCATGGATATAGAAGCTAAACATAAGACAGACTTCTTAGCTTCTTGGGACTATTCTGATATTCCTTTGCATCTTTGGCCTATTAGTCCTTTAAGCAAGATGTGGGGAATCGGGCAAAGACTAGAAAAGAGACTGAATGATTTAGGCTTTTATACAGTCGGTGACATTGCTGTCTCTGACCCTAATTATCTGAAAGAGAAACTAGGAGTTATCGGAGAAGAAATCTATTATCACTCATTAGGCTATGATGATGCTCTTCTTCAAGATACATATGTCTCCAATAATCATTCTTTATCAGTTGGACAAGTGCTGTTAAGAGACTATTGCTATAGTGAAATACCAGTAGTCATTAGAGATATGTCTATTGAATTATCTGACCGCTTATTTACATGCAAATCCTTAGCAAACAACTTTATTCTCTACGTTGGATACAAAGACCATACCGGCTATGGAAAGAAGGTTTCTTTCTTTACTCCAACTGACTCAGCCGAGAATATAGGAAAACGTTTAGTGGAAGCCTTCTTATCAGATCCTGATACGAAAAATCTTTACCGACAAATCAGTATTGTGGCCTTAGATATAGTGCCTAATGATAACTATCAAGGCTCCTTATTCGAAGATTATGAAGGGGAGAAACGAATCCGTACTTTGGAGCAGACATTGGTCTCAATAAGAGAAAAGTTTGGTACTGTCAAAGCTTTGCCCTGTTCAGCTTTGACTCTCTCTTCAACATTTATAACCAGAGCTAATCAGATTGGAGGACATCACGCATGAGAGGCATGAAGAAATGGCAGCCGTTTAAATCACTTAACGGTCAGTATGAGGTTCTTGATCAGATGAAGAAGAAAAGAAGTGAGGTTTCAAAGCCTGAGCTTTCAGAAGATGAGATTGAAAGCCTTAACCGTTCTTTGAATGATTTGAAAAAAGGCGATAATACCAAAATTGTTTTTTACCACGATCATGAAATCTATGAAAGGCAAGCGATTTTTGTCCGCTGTGATGTTTTAGAAGGACGAGCCTTTTTCTTAGGCCTTAGTGTGACTTTAGGTGACTTACTAAGTGTCTCTCCAGTATAGAAATTAGTTAGTTTTAGAAAAAAACGCTATATAGATTAAATATATAGTGATGAGGATAGTGAAATAATTCTTTACTTAGATTTAGTAAATCACTATACTAACCCTAGGCTCTTTTTTCCGAAAGAGCATATACTTTCTTGCCGGTCCCTGATGTAGGATCCGGCCGAAAGACCATAGGGAGGTATAGGAAACATGAAGAATTACGAAATCATGTACATTCTCATGCCGGATCTTGATGCTGATGCAACTAAAACTGAAATTGCTGCATTACACAAGATTATCTCAGACAACGGTGGCAAGATCACTGGTGTTAATGAGTGGGGTATGAGAGACCTGGCTTATGAAATCAAGAAGCAGACCAAGGGTTACTATGTTGTAACCGAGGCCACCTGCGAACCGAAAGCTATCAATGAATTTGATAGAATCGTTCGCCTTGATTCCAAAGTTATTAGATTCCTGATCACTGTCGCTCATAAGTAAACAGTAAAGGAGAACGTTGTATGGCTGGACTTAATCGTGTCGTCTTAGTCGGTAGAATGGTGAGAGACCCGGAGCTCAAGAGAACTAATTCTGGAACTTCCGTCACTTCATTTACTATCGCTGTCGATAATGTTACCAAGGCTGGAGCCGAAAAGACTACAAGCTTCATTCCTTGCACAAGTTGGAATAAAACGGCTGAAAATGTCGCTAAGTATTGTGCTAAGGGTTCGCTTGTCGGTATTGATGGCAGGCTTAATCAGAGAAGCTACGAAGATAAAAACGGACAAAAACGATCAGTCGTTGAAGTAATCGCTGAGTCGGTTCAGTTCCTCGAAAGAAAGAATGCAAATTCTGAATCTGGATCTGATGGTAACGAGACTAATGGCCAACCTTCTGATAATGGCAATCATGCCACCCATGAGGGAATTGATTCCTCGGATGACGATTTGCCGTTCTAAGCCTAATAGCAGTTTCTGCTGTTAAGCGGAAAGGATAACTGAATATGTATCGTAGAATGAAACCTCGTAAAAAGATTTGCTATTTCACCAAGAATCATATCAAGTATATCGATTACAAGGATGTTGAACTCTTAAAGAAGTATGTCTCACCTTCTGGTAAGATTACTGCTAAGAGAATCACTGGCACCTGCACCAAGTATCAGAGAATGCTTGCTGTCGCTGTTAAGCGTGCTAGATATATGGCTCTCTTGCCGTTTGTCGCTGACTAATCAGCAACTAATTAGCTCCGGATGCATCACCGGAGCTTTTTTTATTCCTCTAATAGAGATAAAATAAACCATATGATTAAAGCATACAGTAAAGACGCCGATTACTCCTATACGGAAGGATTCTTTCCGACTTTTGAGATGATCAATTTCAAGAAAGAATATTTTAAATGCTTGTATGTCGCAAGTGATGCTATCAATAGTGAAGGCTATCTAAAACTAACTAAATTAGTTGACCCCAAGAAAATAATTATTTCTGATAAACCTTTTAGTATTGTCAAATCCAAAGATAATTCTCATGTCCTAGGTCTTTTTGAGAAATTCACTTCTAAACTTGATGAGAACACCTGCCATTTAGTGATGGTGAATCCTAGCGATATGGGTAACCTAGGCAACGCCATGCGTTCTCTTTTAGCTTTTGGCTACCACGATTTAGCTTTGATTGAGCCTTGCGCTGATATGTTCAATCCTAAAGCAGTAAGAGCCTCTATGGGTGCTATCTTTAAAATCAGAGTACAATTATTTAAAACCTTCGATGATTACATTAAGGAATACAAACGCCCTTATTATCCTTTTGTCCTCGATACTTCTAATCCTTTAGGTAAAGTGAAATTTAAGAAGCCTTGCTCTTTAGTCTTCGGAAATGAAGCTACAGGGCTTCCCTCTTCTATCCACAATGAAAACAATGTCCGGATTGAACAATCGGATGAAGTTGATTCTTTAAACTTAACTACCTCAATTGCTGTTGCTTTATATGAATTAAAAAAGAACTAGAAAAGGCTAAGCTGAGTAGAAGAATCATCGGCTTTGATATCAGGGCTTTTTAAAGTACCTATATCAAGGAGCGTTTTAGTTTCATCTAAATAGAAAGAAGCCTCGTCTTGATTGATAGCAAAGGGCATCCGATAGTGGTAGTAGGCTACTTCTTCATTCGGTTTCTTTGTCAAAATGACAAACTCGTTGTGACTATATAAGCCTAACAAATAGAAAAGCTTTTCCTTAGCCTTGAAGCGATGTTCGACATGATATTCATCATCTTCAAAGAAAGCCGTAATAGGTATTAGGCATCTTTGCTTCTTAAAGAGGTCAGCAAAAAGAGGTCTTTCAGAAACGGTTTCAATCCTGGCATTATAGACAGGCTTGTCATACAAAGTAAAACCAAAGCCCATTTCTCTTAAGTAGGGTTTCCTATCAATAGCCATAATAATAGGAGCCTTATTTAAGACCTTAATATCTTTTTGCTTTAAGATAATATCTGAATAACCGGATACAGATTTAAGCGAAGTGAATTCATCGCTTTCAATCTGATAGTGACGACACATTAAAGCACTAAACCTTTCATGATTGTGGCGGCAAAGAGGAAGTAGAAGCAAATGGAGATGACATCAAGAATATTTGAAATCAAAGGCTGAGACATGACGGCCGGATCAAGATGAATCTTCTTAGCTAGCATCGGAAGAGAGACACCCAAGAACTTAGCTAAGATGATTACCACTAAGAAAGTCAAAGAGACGACAGCGGCAATACTAAGATAGAAGGGAGTATAGTTTCCGCCATACTGGGTATTGACTACTTCAATATCGCCAGCTGAAGGAGTGACTAGATGGCAGTATAATTCAACCAAGATCCATCCAAAGGAGAAAAGAGCCATAACAATAGCAGTGATAGCCGCGGCTTTGAATTCCTTAAAGGCTGTCTTAAAGTACTGCTTAGGGGAAATATTCCCTAAGGCTAACTCTCTAACAATTACAGTAGCCGTCTGGTCAGAGGCGTTGCCGTTAGTTCCCATCACTGAAGTCAAGAAAGGCGTTAAAAGCGGAATAGTAGCAATAGCACTATCAAGGTAGGACATTGCCATTGAAGTGAAAGTGTTCAAAACTAAGAGAATAATAATCCAGAAAGAGTAACTCTTAACAAGCTTAAGGACTGGTGTCTTTAAATAAGGCTGCTCAGTAGGAAGCATAGCAGATGAAAGCTGAATATCCTCAGTGTTTTCAGCGTTGGCGACATCCATGACATCATCGAAAGTGATGATACCTAGCATTCTTTTGCTGCTATTAGTGACAGGCATGACGGAAATATCATATTTTCTAAAGTCCTGAAGAACGATTTCCTGATCAGTATCAGCTTCAACAGAGACAAAGTCATTCTTCATCAAAGACTTGAGAATATCAGTGGAATCTGCTTCTAAGAGCTTATCTAATGTGATAACGCCGACTAGTCTTCTAGTGTTATCAGTGACAAAGATTTCCCAGACAGTTTCTAGGCCTTTGCCGTTAGTCTTAATCTTTAGAAGAGCATCATTGACAGTATCGGTATCCTTAACTGAAAGATACTCAGGTGTCATGATGGTACCGGCACTATCGTCTTTGAATCTCAAATAAGTAGAAATTCTAGCTCGGTCTTCATTGTTGGTAGCTTTTAAAACCTTGTTAACCAAATTAGCCGGTAAGTCATCGACAAAATCGACGAGGTTATCAGTAGCCATGCTGTCAACAATGTTCTGCAAGTCAGCGGAAGAAAAAGCCTCTACGACTCTTTGCTTGGTTTCCTGACTTAAGAAAGTAAAGATAGGGGCAGCATCATCGGATTTTATGGACTTAAAGAAGAAAAGCAAATCCTCTTCTTCTAGGTCATTCAAAGCTATAGAAACGTTATGAGGATCATATTGAGAGACAGTCATCTGAAGCAAGGAAGTGTTGCGGTTTTTTACGATAGCCTTTAAAGTCTCAGGATAAAGCGGATGGTTGACCTTTCCGGTTAACGAATTATCAACCTCAATCTCTTTATCTGAATCGGCGTTTAACTCCTTGAGGAGTTCATCAGTCATCTTTTCGTCTTCATTCTTTTTCATGATGATGTCCTCCTTTTAAATTAAACCAACGGCCATGGTCAATAAACCAGGGTCGATAGAATTGATGATGGCTTCAGCTGTTCCAAAGTAGACCAAGAGAGTAAGAATATCCATCAAGGAAGCAATCAAGGGTCCGCTCATAAAAGCAGGATCAATATGGATGACTTTAGCAAACATAGGTAAAATTACGCCGAAGAGCTTAGCAAAGGTAATACCAAAGAGGAAGGAAACTGAGACAATAGCGGCGATAATCATAAACCCGTTCTGGGTAGTGCCAAAGTAGGTGGCTAAGTTAGCTTCCATCTCAGCGGTGGTATTAAGAATAGGAGTATTTAATTCCATCATCACCCAGCCAAAGTTAAAGACGGCAACCAACAAAGCTGTTAAGAAACCAGCTAGTAATTCTTTTCCGGCGACCTTAAAGAAATCTTTGTTCTTGATTTCTCCTGTAGCTAATCCTCTAGTTACTGATGAAGTGGTTTGATCACCGGCATCACCACAACTATCAGCTAAAGCAGGAATAAAGGAAATCAAAATTGGTAAAGTCATTAGGGCTCTTTCAAAGCTAGAAATAATCATAGCTGAGAAGGTATTGAGAACTAAAAGAATAATAAGCCAGATAACATAAGACTGAGCCAACTTAAAGGTCTTAGTCTTCATATAGGAAGTGCCCATCTTGGCGACACCGCCTTGTCTTAAGACATCCTCAGTGTTCTCTTCTTCAATGACATCCAAGACATCATCGAAAGTGATGATACCTAACATCTCACCTTTTCTGGAGATAACTGGAAGGACAGCTAAATCATATTCTTTGCAGATAGGGATAGCTTCCTCCTTATCGGCAATAGGTGAAATATAAGGGAAATCCTTTTGCATGACTTCACTTATTTGCTTATTTTCATCTTCAAACATCAAGTCTTCAAGATTTTGAATACCCAAGACAATGTTATTACTATCAGTAATAAAGATGGTTCTAACAGTTTCAAGTGTATTTCCGAGAAGCTTTACCTTTTGAAACACAGTCTTAATCGTATCAGTAGGAGGTACAACCAAGTAATCGGTTGTCATGATGGAACCGATGGTATCATCAGAGAAGCGGGCTAGTTTTACAACCGTTGCTCTTCTTTTAGCCGGTAAAGCTAAAAGTACTTTATCTCTTAATGATTTGGTGAGATCTTCAACAAAATCTGCTAAATCATCAGTAGGGACATTAATTAAGACATTAGTTAAGATTTTACGAGGTAAGTTATTGCAAAGGTACTCTCTAGTCTCAACAGAAAGATAGGAAAATATTTCTCCTAAGGAATCATAGTCATCGACCATTGAGAAGAAGATATTAGCTTCTTCATCAGAAAGCTCGTTTAAAGCTTCAGCTATATTAACATCGGAATTTTCCTTGTTAATTTGAATAACGCTGGCTTTATCATTAGTGATTAAAGACTGGTGTAATTCATCTGCTGAAAGGGGATTATTGACATGAGTGTCAGTAATATCCTGCTCATCGATGGTCTTTTCTTCTTTATTTTCTTGCTGGTTATCAGTCATGTTTAATGCCTGTTTATTTTATATATTAACCTATAGCAGTTAAAGAAGAATAGGGTTAGGCCAATATATGTTCTATTTTGTAACCTTAGCTATTAACTCATCCAGTTCTTTTACTGTATGGGCAATTAAGCCAGGGTTTGCTTTTTCAATCTCTTCACAGCGGTTGTTAGGATAGCCATAAGTAGCTGAGATAATGTCAACAGAGACATCTCTCATCATCTTTACATCAGCGATAGTATCGCCAATATAAATTACATCATCTTTATTAAGCCCATAATCATGAAGTAATTTGATAATGGATTCTTCTTTGTTGCTCTTAGTCATAGCACCAGTATAGTTTTTAACAAAATACTGTGATAAACCTAAATCTTTTAAGGAGATATCTAAAGTTTCTTGGCTTCTTCCAGTTAGCATTACTACTAATAAGTTCTTCTCAGAACTATATTTCTTTAATAAATCCCGCATTCCAGGAAATGGTTCTTTTAATAAGATTTTTGATTGCTCTTTATAGACATCTAAAAAGTAAGACCAAGCCTCTTTAAAGCTCTTTTCATCTACAAACTTCGCGATGATACCTTTTTCCGTTGGCCCATAATATTTAATAATGTCTTGCTCTGTGAAAGTTGGATTTGCAAACTTCTTGATAGCCTGATACATCGTATATCTTTCCAGCTTGACACTATTACCGATAGTCCCATCGAAATCAAAGGCTAGAACAGTCTTCTTTTTCATACTCGACCATTGTAACAAACTATTTAGCAAATGGGTTCAAAAATCGATATTATTTTTTGAACTTTATTTATATAAAGGCAGTATTGGCTTTTTAGGCTCTAAATTATGGTTACATTTACCGATAATTTAATGAAAAGACATAACGGATATATTAGAATAGATGAAACCTAAAAAAGGAAAGACATGATTAATCTAAATTCTGATACTCATTATCTTTTAATAGCTGACCAATGCTATCAAAAACTCTTACTTCAGTTTAAGAATAAACACCCTGAAGCTGACTTTAAGTTTTTAAGTCGGGAAGAGCTCATTGACAGGCTTTCTTTTACCTATGGTAAAGATCCTATTCCTTATCTACTCACTAAAGGAGAACTTGATTATTCAAGACTTAAAAAATTTCTTAAGGTTCTTAGAGTAGCCGATTTATCAAAATCAAAGGAACTATTCCAAGTTAAAGCTGACTTAGATGAAAAGGGATATTTAGAGACTGATGATCTAGCCTCTTATGAACTCCATAACAGCAGCATCCTTCTTTTTGAAGATGATGAAGACTTTGAATTAAAAAATCTTCTTGAAAGGAAAGGCTATTCGTATCGTTTGGTTCATTTTGGCGATCTTGATTTTCAAGTTACTTATAAAGGCCAGCCTAGCCTTTATCTTTTCTCCGATAAAATGATGCAGTTTATGTATATCTATAGTGATATCAGAAAGAAAATAATTATTGATAAGGTTGATCCTAAGAATATAACCCTTCTTTTAAACAATAGTGCCGATTATTACTATGCTTCCTTAATGGCTGATATTTTTAAAGTGAAGACTGATTTAAAAAGAGAACAGCCTCTTATATGTGATATTAAAGTTAAACAGATTCTCGAACAGTTCAAGAAGAGAGAACTGATTGTCTATAGTGCTGACTTAAAAGAAGACACTCCAGAATTCATCATCAAGAATATCATCGACACCTATCAGTTAGATAAGCTTCCTAATAGGAAATTTGCTTTCTTGAATCTCCAGGAGATCTTAAGTGCTTATACTATTTCCTTTCAGGATAACAGTGGAGGAATAAAGGGAAGCACTAGTTTTGATTTTAGCCCTGATTCTTTAATCTATGTTACTAACTTTGAACATGATGTCTTCTATAAGACTTATGATGACACTAACATTTATACTGATGCAAAGCTTTCTCTTTTAGGTGTTAATCCTAGTTATGTTTTAACTAAACTAGATCGAAGGAAGAAACTTAATTATCTTTCTTATCTGAATATATCTTTAGCTAGTAGAGTAAAACTTCATCTTGATGAAAAAATTTATGAATCACAGTTTATTGATGAGATGAATTGGGACATTGTTAGTAAATCTATTAATGATACCGGCTCATATACAAGTGAAGCAAAAGCTTTATTATCAAGTAAAATCAAAGATGACATCTTTAGTTTACCTGATAATGAATATAAGGACTTTGATCATTCATATAAGACTATTACAGCTGAAATAAAGAAGCCTGATGAATATTCCATTACCTCCTTAAATTCTTATTACACTTGTCCTTTCTTATATTATCTGCAGAACATCCTTAAGTTAGATAATAACGATCCTGACGATGACACATATGCTAGAGACTTCGGAAACTTCTGCCATCATATTTTTGAAAATATCTATGCTGCCGATTTTGATTTTGAAAAAGTCTTCCAAGAAGCCAGAAACGAATTCATTGAATCCCGGAAAAAGAATAATATTCCTACCACTAATAGAGAATTGATGTTTCTAGATATCTCTCATGACTGGTTAAATCAGTACACTCTTACCGCTAGACTCCAGTTTGTTGATTTATCAAAAGTAGAAGAAAAACACGAATATCCTATTAAGCTTATAGTCAAGTCTAATAAGACTAACAGCACTTATCATCTAAAAGGCCGTATTGATAAGCTCGTTTTTACATCTGGCTCATCCGATAAGAAGTATTACACCATTGTGGACTATAAGACTGGAAGTGAGAAATTCTCACTTCCTGAAGTCTTCTTAGGTGGCTCTTTGCAGCTCCCTTTATATGCTTTAGCATTAGAAGACAATAAGGAGAAGTATTCTCTAGTTGATCGTGACTTTGCCGGCTTTGGTATCCAGCATATCATCAAGAAGGGAACGATTAAGGATAGTAACGGAAGACTATCCGATAATGCTTTTAGAGGTGTCCTTAAAATCAGAGGTATTGGTTTAGCTTCTAAGGATTATTGCTCTGTTTTTGATAAGAGTATGATTAAAGTCAATGGAGATTTAAAAAAGAAAGGCGATTATCTCTATCCTGGTCAGACCTTTTTAGATGAGAAATCAGAATTAGTTGATGGCTATACTTTTTCTAATTTAAAAAGCGATACTATTGAAGCCTGTTCTAACACTTTAGACAAAATAACTAGTCAGGATTTCTCGATTGCCCCAACTATCATTAAGAATAACGGTATATCTCAATGCTCGTATTGTTCCTTTAGGAATATCTGTTATCGTTCCATTGATGATATTAAAGTCCTGATTGATCAGATCAATAAACATTTCTATTCTCCAACCAAAGATGATAAAGACGATGAAAGCGAGGACGAGGATTAATGGGTTTCAATTCACAGCAGCAAGAAGCTATTGATGCTAGCTATAAGACTAATGTCCTGATTTCAGCTGGAGCCGGAAGCGGGAAAACCAAGATTCTATCAACTAAGGTTTATAAGCTAGTCCATGAAGATCATATTGATCCTTCTTCTTTATTGGTCTTAACTTTCACTAACAAGTCAGCTTTTGATATGAAGGAAAAGATCCTGGAACAGTTTGATAAGAATGATAGGGGCTCTTTAGATTCCGATAAGATACTTTCTAGCCATATTCAGACTTTTGATTCTTTCTCTCTTTATCTAGTTAAGAAGTATTCAACTTATTTAGGAATACCGGATAACATCAATATTATGGATGAAAGTATTCTTGAGACTAAGAAAAATGAGATACTTGATGATATCTTCGATGAATACTATATTAAAAATGATAAGCGATTCTTTAATACGTTGAAGAAATTTAATATTTGCGATGATAAAAAAACAAAAAATGTTGTCCTTGATATAGATAAGAAATTTCAATCCCTGTTGCCTAGTGCTGTTAAAGATTTTACTGAAAACTATGATTCTAAATACTTAAGCGAAGACTTTCTGAATAAGGCTTATTCTGATTATCTTGAGAGCTATTATCAGATTATCAAAGAAAGGCTATCATTTATTCTTTTTGCTTATGGGAAAGATATTACTGATCCCGCTGCCATTTATAAAGATTTAGATAAAATAGATTTAAATACTTATTATCTTCATGGCGATTTTGAAGAGGAGACTTTAGAAAAGGTTTTAAATGAAATTAGGGATTTACTTAAGGTTCCTAAGGATAAGTTTATTTCTTCGATTAAAGAAACCATTGAAGAGGATCTCTTTAATAGAAGGAAACCCAAAAAGTTTGAAGATCCCAAAGATAAAGAGGTTTATAAAGCTTTAGTTGGGGTCCTTGTAGATGATTTCAAATCAATCGAGTATGGTAAGGTTAATCCTAAAAATGACTTAACTAAAGCTGATGACTTTGAAACTCAAAAAAGAATCCTTCTTTCTTTTAAAGATGATATCAAGCTCCTCTTTACCATTGTTAATGAGTTGGATAAAAGGCTGATGGAATATAAGAAGAGTGTCGGTGGCTTTGCTTTCTCTGATATCTCTAGAATGGCCTTGTCTTTGCTTACCAATGATGATTTTAAAGTGGCTGGAGATGAAATCAAGAACCGTTATAAGTTCATTCTAGTAGATGAATATCAGGATACTAATGATTTCCAAGAGCTTTTCTTAAACAGTATCTCTGAAAAAGCGACTTTATTTTGTGTTGGCGATGCTAAGCAATCCATTTATGGCTTTAGAAATTCCAACTGCCAGCTTTTCATCAATAGAAAAGAGAAGTATTGGGCAGATAACAATCCCGATAAAGAAAAAGTCATTGAGATGAATACTAACTACCGATCCTTTAAGAAAGTGCTTGATGATATCAACTTAATTTTTTTAAATTACATGACTTCCAGTCATGGTGGCATTAGCTATGATGAAAAAGAAAGACTTCACTATGATAGTAAAGTTAATCTTTATAGTCCTGATAAGCTTTCTCCAACTGGAGAATATGGTATCAACCTTATAACTATTAAAGGAATGGATAGTTCTTCTAAATCTGAGGGAGAAGAGGAATGCCAAGCTATCATCAATGATATCATTACTAAAATTAGAAACCATTATCAGGTCTTGGACAAGGAAAAGCACATTTTAAGAGACTGCACTTTCTCTGATTTTGCTATTCTGATCAGAAAGAAAAGAAACTTCACTCCTTATGAAGAGGCTTTTAACAAGGCCGGTATTCCTCTTAACAACGATATTGAAAGCCATCTTTCTGATATTGATGCTATTTCCTTATTACAGTCATTGATTGCTTTACTTTCTTTTGAAATGAAACTTACTGATGAGAATGTTAGGCATCTGTTTATGTCGGTAGCTAGAAGTTACATCTATGGCTCTTTAGAGGGATATGATGATACTAAAATCTATAAAATCCTGTCTGATACTTCAAATAGTCTTCTCTATCATGACCCCATCATGGTAAAGATCAATGCCTTCATTAAAGAAAATCAAGGCAATAGTTTCTCAACTATCTTCCTTAATCTTCTAGATTCTTTTGGAGTGATTAAGAAACTAAATAGGGTCGGAGATATTGAAAACAATGTTGCTAAAATAGATTCTTTCTATAACTTGATTCTTTCTCAGGAGCAAGTCGGTGATGGACTGAAAGAATTTGTCACCCTCTTTAAGTCAATCAACAAATACAAAGTCGATATGACTTCTAAAACGGTCTTAGATATAGAGAATGCTGTTGAACTGACGACAATTCATAAATCAAAAGGCTTAGAATATCCAATTGTTTATCTTCCTACTACTGATAATTGCTTATCAAAAGCCGGAAATAAGGATAAACCTGATTATGAGTTTTCTAAAGAATTAGGTATTCTCCTTCCTAATTATCAATTAGGTGAAAGTATTCATACCTTCCTTAATCAGTTAAACAAAAACACTTCTGCTAGTTCAAACGAAGAAATAAATGAGAATGTCCGTCTTTTCTATGTAGCTTTGACTCGTGCTAAGGAATCTATTTATATAGTTGGAAATGCCAAGCCTAAAGAAGGCTTGATTGATATGGTAGAACATTCCTACCACTATAAGAAACTAGATAAAGAGTATTATTCTTCCTATATTCCTGCTTTAGAAGAAAATGATTTTTATAAGTCTTATCAGAAATGCCTTTCTCTTCAAAAGACCAGCTTTGAAAATCTCACCGAAATTGATGATCCTGAAAAGAAAGACTGGTTTGATATTAACGTCAATCAAAAGATTGAAGCTGATATTGACAGTGATTTAGATCAGCTTTCTTATCTGCTTTTTAAAAAGCAGTTAGAAAAGCTTGATGGAACGGAAGAGGAAATCTATCAGGTTTTCCTGCATCATTATTTTGGGACCGAAAAGATTTCAACTAAGACGCTTTTAGAGGGCAAACAGTATCAAGACAAACTTAATAGCCTTCATATTGATGCAAACGAGACCTCTTTAGAAAACTATCTTTCTAGATTCTCAGCCGCGCTAATCAATATTGATGAGACCTTCTTTTTGAGTCCTAGTGATATTAAGAATCTCGATGATCCTAAAATAAAAATAGCGAATATGTTTGTTGCTGATTTAGCTTATGTTATTGATAGAAAGCAAGATGAATTAATTACGACTATTTATCAGTTCAATACTAAAGTGTTTTCTACCGATACTAAGATAGAACCTCTTAATCAACAAGATAACAAAAAATACAAATTCAATATTGATGACTCAGATATAACCTATCAAGTGAATGAAAAGAAACGAGCTTCGAAGTTCTCTATCAGCAACGATTCCTTAACTGTCAGGAAGAAGGACACCGGTCTTCTCTATCATCGTCTTTTAGAGCTAACCGATTTTAAGACTAAAGATACTTCTTTCATCAAAGACCTAAATGAAAGAAAAAATATCGATAAGGTATTAGCCTTACCGATATTTGCTGATTTAGCTAGTGCTAAAGTCTATCACGAATACGGATATTATGATCAGGAGCTTAAAACGACTGGCTTTATTGATTGCCTGATTGTTAGAAAAGACCATATAGATATCATCGACTACAAGCTTAAGAATTTAACGGACGAGGCATATCAAGAACAGCTAGCTACTTATTCTCGGAATATTTCGGCTCTTTATCCTTCTCTTCCGGTTCATTGCTACTTGCTATCGATACTGGATGGTACTCTTCAGGAGATTCAAAAGTAATTTCTTTGATTCTTAGACGGAAGGCTTCGGTCTTTACTTTAACTTCGCTTCTATCAATGAAGTAGATAGTTACTGCTTCCCAGATGAAGACCCAGGCAGCTATATCTAAGACTTCGCTGATTATGCTTTGAGTCATTTCATTCATATTTAGGTTCTTGAAATAGAAGCTTAATAGGATGTTAGCTATCAGGAAAAAGAGACCAAATAATAGAAGGATGAAAGAAACGTTTCTTTTTCTTCTTAGAATCACTCTTGAATTGAAGAACTGAATATCTAGGTTATCAGCAAAGATATGATTGGCTTCTTCTATCGTATAGCCATCGTAGTCTTTGATGACAAAAGCTAGTTTTATCTTATAGACATTAGGAATCATTGCTACAATTCCACTTAATTTATCCTTAAACTCTGAAGAAAAGAATCTGGCTTTGCCATTACCGATAGTCTGATCAAGCATATCTTCTAAATGGGTGTAATGAAATTCAATAGTGGCAGTTCCAGTTTTATCATCTAAGACAAAATATTTATTAAGAATATCGTTTTGCTGAGCGAAGATTTTTCTTCCTAAGACATTCTTCTTTGTCTTCCTATCAGGCTCTTTAAGTTCCATAGTAGTGACTTCCTTTTTAGATATTTTATGCTAATTCCGTCTTACCTGTATACAAATTATAGTAAGGGCCTTTATTATTCAGCAATTCTGTCTGTGTTCCTCTTTCGATGATTTTACCATTATCAAGAACCATGATTTCATCGGCATCCCTGACCGTGCTTAAGCGGTGAGCAATCACAATGACTGTTCTTTCTTTCATCAGTTTCTTTAAGCCTTCATGGGTAAGCTGTTCACTTCTAGTATCAATATTAGAAGTAGCTTCATCCAAGATTAATACTGGAGGCTGATTTAAAGTGGCTCTAGTTAGACCTAATAATTGTCTTTGACCCTCTGATAAGTTAGCGCCATCATCGTAAAGCATAGTCTTATAGCCGTTTGGCATTCTCTTAATGAAACTGTCAGCATAACTGTTTTTGCTGGCTTCTATGATTTCTTCTTCGGTAGAATGCCTTCTGACATAGCGGATATTATCATCAATAGTTCCGGTAAAGAGATGAGTGTCCTGAGTCACCATCGATAATGCTCTTCTTAGTGATTCTAGTTTCATATCATAGATATTAATTCCATCGTAAGTGATGCTGCCGGAATCAATCTTATAGAATCTAGTCAGTAAGGACATAATGGTTGTCTTTCCAGCTCCAGTTGATCCGACAAAAGCAATTTTTTCTCCTGGATGGACTTCAAAAGAAATATCTTTCAGTATCTGCCTTCCCTTAATGTAGCTAAAGTTGACATGACTAAAGACAATATCACCGTGGATAGGTTTATTTACAACAGTTCCATCTTTTTGAGGTATCACCCAGACATATCTGTCTTTAAAGACTTTGTCATGAGTGGAATCTATTTTCTTTAAGGTGACAGTTCCACTATCTTCTTCATTCTTCTCATCCAGGAAATGGAAGATTCTTTCAGCGCCGGCAAGGCCAGAAAGAATACTATTGATATGCATAGTCAGGTAGTTGAACGGCTGACAGGCAGTTCTGACAAAGACCAAATAGGAAGATAGTCCTCCGATTCCGCTAGTCAAAAGCCCTTGAGTCAAGAAGATACAGCCAACGACTGAGGAAATAGCAAAGTTGAAGTAGCTCAGTGACACGTTAAAAGGAATAGAGAGCTGAGTATGATAGAAGGCGTTTTCGCTAGCTATCTGCCATTTCTTGTTGGAATCTAAGAAACTATCCAAACTGGCCTGCTCATGATTGAAGGCTTTCTCGACTTTGATTCCTGAGATGTCCTCTTCAATCTTGGAGTTGAGTTCGGCTAAAGCATCCTGCTGCTGAGTAAAGTATTTCCGAGCGGCTTTGGAATTAAAGAACATAAAGAGGAACATGATGACTAAGAAGAAGATGACAATTAAAGACAGATAGACATTGATGAGGAAGAGACAAACAATGGTTCCGACTAATTTGGTTAGTGACAAGAAGATATTAGCTAAGGAATCGTTCATCATGATGATTAAGGTATCGACATCGTTGGTGAAGTAAGTCATGATGGAGCCATGGGTATGAGTATCAAAATAAGAGATAGGAAGTGACTGCATCTTATCAATTAAATCTTCTCTGATTTCAAAGAGGACTCTTTGAGTAAGCCGTACCATGCTTTGAGCATAGATGATATTTGCTACTACTCCTGTTGCAAAGATAGTTAAAACAATCAGGCAGTATTTAACTAAGTTACTGCCATTATTGTAAGCTAAGTCATTGATGACATCCTTGGTATAGAAGTTACCTAGGACTGAAGCTAGACCGCAGATGACTACTAAGAAAATAATGAAGGCAAAGATAATCCTTCTCCCTTTGAAATAGGAGAATAGCCTTTTTATTGTAGGACCTAGTTGCTGTGGCTTACTGTGTGATAAGGTTTTCATGCTTTTAAGCCCTCGGTTTGAATCTTGTAGATGGATTGATAAATAGGATCTTTCTTAATGAGCTCGTCGCTGGTTCCGATATTATTCAGTTTTCCTTCATTAAGAACAATAATCTTATCGGCATCTTCGATAGTGGATACCTTCTGAGAAATCACAATCTTAGTCATATGAGGTAGGTCATACTTCAAGTTATGTTTTACTTCGGCCTCAGTGATTCGATCCAGAGCCGAGAAAGAATCATCAAGAATAAGAATCTTTGGCTTCTTTAGAATTGCTCTTGCTAAACAGATTCTCTGTCTTTGACCGCCCGAGACGTTTGAACCAGTCTGTCCCATCTTAGTCTTAAAGCCAGCCGGGAATTTTTCCATGATGAAGTCATAGCAGCCGGCTATCTTACAGGCTTTGATGATCTCTTCTTCGGTGGCTAAAGGATTTCCCCAGCGGAGATTATCTTCGATGGTTCCGCTAAAGAGAGTCGGATTCTGAAAAGAAATTGCGATATTCTTTCTCAGTTCTGCTAAGGAGTAGTCTTTAATGTTGTTATTAGAGACTTCAATACTACCGCTTGTGACATCATAGAAGCGGTCAAGAAGATAGACTAAGGTAGTCTTTGAGCTACCTGTCTGCCCTAGGATACCGACAAAGTCGCCATCATTGATTTTAAAGGAGATATCAGATAAGACGTTTTCTTTTGCTGAATCATTATATTTAAAAGAGACATCATTAAAAGAGACTGAACCATCAGTGATTTTTAATTTGGAGTCTTTCTTATCTACTATCTCATTCTGAGAATTAAAGACTTGAGCAATACGGTAGGTGCTAGCCTCAGATCTCGTGAAAGTCATAAAGACATTAGAAAGCATATTCAAAGAAGCTAAGACTTGCATGACATAACTTAAGAAGGAAGAAATATTGTTAATCATTCTTCCGGTGGTATCAGATAAAGATAGTTTTCCACCGACAAAGAGGATTCCTAAGATACAGGCATAAGTCATGAATTCCATAATCGCCATATTCCAAGCACCAATAGAGAAGGACTTAGTCCCGATATCCTTAACTTCATTATTTACTTTAGTGAATTTGGAAATCTCATATTCCTTCTTGGAGTTAGCCCTAACTAGCTTCATAGCGACTAAGCTTTCCTGAGTGGTCCTGTTGATTTCATCTAAGGCTCCCTGAACTTTTACAAAAAGAGGCTTAGATATTAAAAGCACCACCGTTAGAAGCACGGCAAGAAGAGGAACGATGATACCGAAAACTATCGATAACTGCTTTGACATAATGATAGCAAAGACAAAGGAAAACACTAATTGAAGAGGAGCTCTTAATAAAGGCCTTAAGACTTGGCAGAAAGTATCGGAGATAATCTGAACATCGTTAGTCATTCTTGTAACTAAGGAATTTATTCTAAATTCGTCCAGCTCCTTAAAGGAAAAGTCCTGAATCTTCTTAAATTCTTCTTTTCTTAATTCATAGCCGAAACCCCGGCCTGCTTTTGCAGTGAATTTGGCAGTTATGATTCCTAATCCAAAGGCCACAACTGCAAATCCTACCATAATTCCGCCCATTCCTAGGGTGTATTGAAGATTTAAAGTATAAGAAGCAATATTTCCGCTCTCATCAAAAGTCGGAGTCATACCATTATCAAGAAGCTGATTCATCAGGAAAGGAATACTGATCTCTAATCCACACTCAATAATGATTGCAATGACTGCCAAGATAAAGTATTTACGGTATGGCTTTAGGAATCTTAGAAATAGGGTTTTATTTTTTTTCATTTTGGTTATTAATATTCATATATTTATTCTACTAACTTAAAACAAAAAGTCTATTTTTAAGTCTTCATTATTGTGTTAAATACTTTGAGCGTCTTATTTGAAATGGAAATCTGAATTGCTATACTTATCATAAGGAGTAAAATCAAATGAAAGATTTAAAAGGTACTCAGACTGAGAAGAATCTTCAAGCCGCTTTTGCCGGTGAGAGTCAGGCTCACACCAAATATGCTTATTATGCCTCTGTTGCTTCTAAAGAAGGACACACTGAATTTGCTGAATTGTTCAATGAGACTTCTAGAAACGAGAATGAACATGCTGAAGTTTGGTTCAAGTTCTTACATGATGGCGGAATTCCTACTACTGAAAAGAACATTGAAGATGCCGCTACTGGCGAGCATTACGAAACTACAGTTATGTATCCGGAGTTTGCTAAGACTGCCAGAGAAGAAGGCTTCCCTGAAATTGCTGCTAAGATGGAATTAGTCGGCAAGGTCGAAGCTCGTCATGAAGCTAGATATAGAGCTATGCTTGATCAGCTTCATACCAATAAGGCTGTCATCAAACAGGGAGCTGTTATTGTTTGGAAATGCCAGGTTTGCGGACACATCCATGTTGGACCTGTTGCCCCTTCAATCTGCCCTATCTGCGGACATAAGAATTCCTTCTTACCCGAAGTAGTCAACTACGATTGGACGGCTAAGTAAATAACCAAAAAGGGCTGCTATAAGGCAGCCTTTTTCAATGGGTTTATAATTATTTCTTTTCGTCAGTAAGGAGGATAGCTTCTTTATCGTCATTCAAGTAGACGGGGTAATCTTTATCAAACTGCAGGCTTCTAATATACTTTTTTGTAAAGGTACCAATTAAGGGATAGGTAGAACTTTTCCCTTCGCTATCAATATAGGTTCCATCAATCTGTTTCTTTTCAAGATTCGGAGTCAGTTTCATCTTCACGACTTTTCCCTTTTTCTTAAAGAGCTTATCAATACTATTTTTAGAGATGATTAAACCAAAGATGATATAGCCAATGGCAGCAACAGAAATAAAGATTCCTAATATTAATAGACTGATGATATTGGTACCAGTTTCTTTAGTGATAGAAGCAAAGATTGTTAGTGCTAATCCAATTAAAAGTATAAAAGCAAAATATAATGATGTTAAAAAGTTGCTCCAATAATAGCCAACCATTCTTTTTGCTTTGATGCGAGTGAATTGATCCTGCTCTTCAACATCTGATTCTATTCCAATCATTCTTTTAACGCCTTTAGCAGTTAAGAGAACGGGAGTGTTCTTCTTGCTGGAGTAAATAAAGACTCTTTGGCCTCTTCTAAAAAGGCCAGTGTTATAGAAAATTAAGAAAAATCCCTGAGCTCTTCCAGTCATCATCTGCCCTTTACTGTTGAAGAAACTAATGCCTACTACTCCATATTCGGATTGATAGACCCTAGCTAGATCTATTTCGCCATCTTCACCTTTCCATCTTTTCACTGAAGAAAAAACCATGAAGATATCGATGAAGGCAAAGAGAGCACCGATGACATAGAGGAGGATAACAGTTACTAAGTCATAGGTCTTAGAAGAAGCAGTTCCTAATCCCTGGATATATGAAACTAGCATGATGGTTCCTAATGCAAGGAAGATAGCTGTTGGAAGTAAGAAACTAATAGTTGTTAAGGTCAAACCATATATATCAGAGGCTTTGAGATTCTTATTTTCGTTGCTGTCATTTTCCATAATTAAATTTTCCTTAACTGAAATTATAGTCTAAGTAGAAGCAAAAGAGGGAATGATTAAGGAAATTTAGCGACAAGTTAGCCTTTTTATCCATGAAAATATTTTCATGAAGTACCCTATTTTCTTTGACTTTATATATATTAATATATAAAATCTATGTATGTGGAGTAGCCACAGGAGGCTTTTTATGGAAGATAGTAAGAAAATGTACAAGGATCGTGTAACCATTTACGAAGTTGCTAAGGTAGCCGGTGTATCTTTAGCGACAGTTTCACGTGTTATCAACAATCATCCTAATGTCACTGATAAAACCAAGAAAGCTGTCAATGAAGCTATTCAGAGATTGGGCTATAAGCCTTCTGCTTTAGCTCAGGGTTTAGCTAATTCCAGAAGCACTAATATCGGTATCATGATTCCTTCTACTGGTTATGCATATGTTTCTAACATGCTCGATGGCATGATTGATATTGCTAAGATTTATGGCTATGTCACCTCTATTTTCATCACTAAGAGAACTAAGGAAGATGCCGCTCAGGTTATCGAATCCTTAATCAAGTCCCATGTTGATGGCGCTGTTATTTATGATGATGAATTAGGTACTGATGAAATCAGATCTATTCAGAACTATCATATTCCGCTTATTGTTATCGGACATGATATGGAAGGCGATGCCTTAGGCTCAATTATCATTGAGTATAAGGATCCTGTTATGGATGTTGTTAAAGAGCACCTCTTATCCGGTAAGGATGATGTCTATGTTCTTGATATCGTCAATGAAGGTAAGATGGTTGATGATATTAGAGATGGTCTAGTTGAATTTGCTAATGCTAACGGCAAGCATATTCAGACTTTGACCTTCAACGATTCTTACGGCATTGTCTATGCTGGCATGAAGGAATTCTTTATGACCCATAAGAGCGGCTATTTTGTTGCTCCTCGTGATTCTTTAGCGGCTGCTGTTGTTAACGCTGCCTTAGAAAGCGGTCTTAAGGTTCCTGATGATGTTGAAGTCTTGGCTGAAATCGGATCTAAATATTCCTATATCATCCGTCCGGAGATTTCTTCTTTCTCTATTGATATGTTCAAGGTCGGCTCTATTGCTGTCCGAATGCTGACTAAGCTTTTGAATGATGGAGAGCCTCTCGGGCAGAAGACCTTTAAGATCAGAGCTAAATACAACAAGAGAAATACTACTAAGTAGTTTTAGCTGGATGTGCCTTCTTTTAGAGGAGAATTGAAATGCATTCATTGTTTTTGATGACGACGACCTTAGCAATGGAAATTTTCATTCCAGTTGGTGTGGTAGCTATAATTGCTATCGTCTTTTTAGCTGTCTTTATCTACAAGAGACGTTATCGTCACAATTCTGATAGCATCCGCAAGGATTACGATATCTATCATTCTCAACTGACCACAGACTGCAAGGCCATGGTTTTAAGATTAGGGACTTTAGGTAAATATTCCGACTACTATCACACTCTTTATCTTGAAAGAGACAAAAAGTATAACGATATTCTCAATATCCGTGATAATGATATGGCTATCTCCTTGAATTCCTTGGATACTTTAATCAAAGCTAAGAACTATAAGTCCGTTAAGGAAGTCGAGAAACAATGCGATATTTCCATCAACGAATTTATTCAGTCAGTCTCTAACTTCAATGTCGATTTAACCTCCTTGCTGAGAGAAGATACGGATACTAGAGAAGCTTCTTTATCTGAAAAAGAAAAATTCCGTAAGATTAAAGATTTCTATACTATCCACCAAGGAGAACTGAAACCTCTTGAGAAGAGTTTCAATATCATCTTTACTAACTCGGAAAAGAAGTTTGCTCAGTTCAATACTTTTGCCGATCAGGCTAAGTTTACCGAAGCTAAGGCTGTTCTTCCTGAACTTGACAAGATTCTTGATGCCTTGCTGAAGATTATGGATGAGCTTCCCTTACTGGAAACCTTAGTATCTTCTGTAGTCCCGGAAAAGCTTAAGAGCCTTAGAGCTGAATATGATCAGCTAATTAAAGAAGAATACACTCTTGATTATTTGAATATTCCCGATGAGATAGCGGAGATGGAGAACGAAATTTCCCAGATCTCTCAGCAGTTGATTCTTCTTGATACTACCGATGTCAAAGAAAGACTCGATAAGATTCAGGAAAGAATCACTGATACTAAAATCAAGTTTGAAAGAGAAAGACAGGCTAAGCAGAAGTTTATTGCTAACCAAAGCACTTTATCCGGTTCATCATTTGAGGTCGAAAAGCAGTATAGCCGTTTAATGAATCAGCTTCCCGATTATCAGAAGACTTATGTCCTTGATAAGAAATACATTGATCAGATGTATGCCTTAAAGAATGATATTGAAGCTATTGGCTATCTTAAACGTGAACTTGATAGTTATTTAGATACTTCAGCTAAGCAGCCGTATACAGTCATCACTAAAAAGATGTCTGATATGCAGCTAGAGATGGATAAAGTCAATCATACAATGGCCGATTATACTGATTACCTTAACTCCTTAAAGAATACCTCTCAGATGGTATATCAAGGATTGAGAGACTACTATTTCAAATTAAAGAGCACCGAACATAAGGTGAAAGTAGTTATCGGAGTTGATTCCTTTACTAATTCTGTTGCTCCCAAGTTCGCTGATCTCTATAAGAAGATAGCTTCTATTGATGGCATCATCTTAAAAGAGCCGGTTGACGTGAATCAGGCTGTTGAACTCTTTAATCCTTTTAAGGAAGCCTCAATTGCTTTGATTGAAGACATTGACAAGAAAGCGGATGAAGCCAGCAATGCCGAGGCCGCTATTGTTTATGCTAACGCCTATCGGGTTGAATACACTGATAGCCGTTCCTTATTGGATACTGCCGAAAAAGCTTTTAATGAAGGCGATTTCCAAAGAGCTTCCAGCAACGCTTTACAGGTATTGAAGACCTTCCAATCTGATTCCAGTAGTTCCCAGGCTTAAAATGAACAATAAAAGTTACATCTATTTCGATTGTTCGGCGACGACTAAACCTTATCCAGAAGTAATTGATACTTTTGATAAGGTCTCTTTAACCGACTTTGCTAATGCTTCCTCTACTCATGCCTTAGGATATCAAGCCAATAACTTATTAGGTAAGGCTAGAAGCCAAGTAGCTAAATACTTAGGCGTCCTAGAAGAGGAAGTCATCTTTACTTCTGGTGCTACTGAGGGTAATAACCTTTCTATTAAAGGCGTCTGCTACCACAACAAGAGCTGGGCCAATCGAATCATTACCACTAAAGCTGAACATCCTAGTGTTTTAGAAGTCTTTAAAGAACTAGAAAAAGAAGGTTATGAGGTTATCTATCTTGATTACGATAAAGAAGGCAGACTTGATTTAAATGAACTCAAGAAGTCTTTGAATGATAAGACCTCTTTAGTCTCGGTGATGGCAGTCAATAATGAGACCGGTTATATCTTCCCTATCAGGGAAGTCTATGAACTGGTCCACGCTAATTCGAAGGCTCTTCTTCATGTGGATGCTACTCAGGCTATCTGCAAAGAGGAAGTAGATCCATCCTATTATGATTTAATGACCTTTTCCGGCCATAAGATTGGCGGCTTAAAGGGAAGCGGAGTCTTAGTTAAAAAGAAGAATGCCATTTTAGAGGATCTGATGATTGGCGGCGGACAGGAATTCAATCTCCGCTCGGGAACTACACCTTTAGGTTTGGATTGCTCTTTAGCAACGGCTTTACGTCTCTCTTTTAAGTCTTTGCCTACCAGAAAGAAACAAGCCACTTTAATCAATCAGTATTTAAGAACTGAATTAAGTAAGATTAAGGAAGTAGTGATTATCTCACCTCTTGATGCTACTCCTTTCATTCTTAATTTTGCTTTAACTCTTCATAAAGGTTCAGTAATAGCGGAAGCTTTAAGCAACAATAATATCTATGTCTCAACCAAGAGTGCCTGCTCTTCTCATGAGCCAGGTATCTCTTATGTCTTAAAGAATGCCGGATATGATGACAATATCTCTCATAATTCTATTAGATTGTCTTTCTCAGGCTTAGAAGACTTAGAAGAAGCTAAGACCTTTATGACGGTTTTAAAGAAGTGCTTAGCCGATATTAAAGTAAAGGACTAACAAGAATGCAAACAGATATGATCATCGTCTTCTTTGGTGAGTTATCAACCAAGGGCAAGAACATTATGGACTTTATCAGGCTGCTTGGCAGAAACATCAAGTATGCCTTAAGGGATTTTAAAAAGCTCACTTATGAAATCAAGAAGGATCATATTTATATTCTTCTTAATGGTGAAGACTATGAAGAGGTCAAAAAGGGACTTAGTAAGGTCTCCGGTCTTATTTCCTTTGCTTTAGCTAAGGCTATTGATAAGGATATGGATAAGATCAATGAAGAATCCTTACGTCTTTATAAGTTATCCGGCAAGAAGACCTTTAAGGTTGACTGCAAGAGAGTCGATAAGACTTTCCCTCATCATTCCGATGAGGTCAATAGGGAAGTCGGCTCCTTTATTTTAAGAAGCGAACAAAATGCTAAAGTCGATGTCCATGAGCCGGAATTGCTGATTCACATCATGGTCAGATTGGAAGCCTGCTATATCTATGCCATCAAGGAAAAAGGCTTAGGTGGCTATCCTTTAGGGATTGCCGGAAAGTCTTTAGTCTTATTAAGCGGTGGCATTGATTCGCCAGTCGCTGCCTATCTGATGATGAAAAGAGGCGTTAAGATTGAATGCATCCATTTTGCTGCCCCGCCTTATACTTCCGCTCAGGTAATTGATAAGATTCATGACCTTCTTCATGTTTTAAATGATTACCAACCTGATATTAAGCTTTATGTTGTTCCCTTTACCGACTTAGAAAAGAAAGTCTATGAAATAGCTGGGCCTAGCTATTGTGTCACAGTCATGAGAAGAATGATGCTCCGTATTGCTGAAGGTATTGCCTTTAAGCACAACGATTTAGTTCTCTCGGGCGGTGAATCGATAGGACAAGTGGCCAGTCAGACTCTTCCATCCATGAAAGTCATTGAGGAATGCTCTCATCTTCCGATGATTAGACCATTAGCCTGCTCTGATAAGACTGATATTATTGATGTAGCTAAGAAGATTGGCACTTATGATATTTCTATTAGGCCATATGAGGATTGCTGCACTATCTTCCAGCTTAAGGATCCGGTTACTAACCCTCATCTTGACAAAGTCAAAGAGATTGAAGCTAGCTTCGATTATGAAACTATGGTCAAAGACTGCATCAGAAACGTCAAGGCTGAACATATTTCTAAAGTAGCAGAAGAAGAACTTTAATTCCTATGGATTCTTTTAATAACGAATCAATCCTTAATATCTCTCATCTTTGTAAGACTTATAAAGGTGGCGAGATGGCAGTTAAGGATCTTTCTCTGTCTTTAGAGCCTGGTGATATCTATGGATTTATCGGCGCAAATGGTGCCGGTAAGACAACTACTATTAAATGCTCAGTCGGAATTTTAGAGTTTGAATCTGGCAGTATTACTATCTGCGGACATGATATTCAGCATGACCCTATTTCCTGCAAAAGAAGCTTTTCCTATATTCCTGATAACCCCGACCTCTTTGATCAATTGACCGGTATTCAGTATCTGAATTTCATCGCCGATGTCTTTTCGTTGTCACAGGATGAAAGAACTAAGAAAATCCAACAGTACAGCCAGGCTTTTAATCTAGTGGATGCTTTAGGCGATTTGATTTCCACTTACTCTCACGGCATGAAGCAAAAACTAGCTATTATTGCTTCTTTGATTCATTCGCCAAAGCTATTTATTATGGATGAGCCTTTTGTCGGGTTAGATCCGGAATCTACTTTTAAATTCAAAGAAATGATGAGAGATTTCGTCTCTCAAGGAAATGCCATCTTTTTCTCAACTCATGTTCTTGACACAGCCGAGAAGCTTTGCAACAAGATCGCTATTATTAAAAAAGGTCAGCTGATTGCTAGCGGTGATATTAAAGAACTAACTCATGGTGAATCTTTAGAATCCTGTTTCATGGAGTATATGCATGAGTAAGGAAGTCCTCAAACTGACGAAGATGAATCTTTCTATCAACCTAGGAATCAATGAAGCCCGAATCAGTCAAGACAACACCAAGAAAAGATATTTCAGAAGAAATATTTTTACTTATGTTTTTCTTACTCTCTTACTAGTCTTCTATTCCGCTAATTATTCAGTAAGTCTTTTGAACGAAAAGACTATTCAATATATTCCTGTGATGGCATTGATTGAAGTGAGCGGCTATATTGTTCTCTTTGCTTTCTTAAGGGCTGGGAATGAAATCTTCAATACTGAATCGTATGAGAAACTGATAGTCTTACCTCTTAAGCCCCGCTCAATTATTCAGTCAAGATTCTTAGCGATGCTTTTAGAGAATGAGCTTTATGCGTTAGCTATTTATTTGCCCGCTATTATTGTCTATGGAACTCATGCTTCAATGACGGCTTCAGCGGTCTTTATCACTATACTTTTAGCCTTATTAGTGGCTCTATTCCCTTTGACTGTCGCATCCTTATTAGGAACACTATTAACCGGCCTATTTGCAAGACTTAAGCATCAGAATCTTATCAATAGTATCTTTATGATGCTTTTGATGTTAGCTATTGTGGTTGGTTCTTTCTTTTTATCCTCCACTCAGGCAAACACTAATACCGATGCTTATTATCAAAACCTTGCTAATAGTTTTGCTCAGATCAACAAATACTACTTCATGGGTAGATGGTTCTCTTCGGCAATTGTTTCCTCTTCCTGGCTAGATGCCTTGTATTTTGCTTTAGTGTCTCTTGGTACTTATGTTATCTTTGTTTTAATATGCACGGCTTTATTTGTTCCTATTTCCCAGAAGCTGAAAGGAAGTTTCTCGAAGAAACAGTATCATTTCGACTCTAAGAAGATGAAAAGAACCTCAGCTGTTAAAGCTTTCTTAGCTAAGGACTTAAAAATGTATCTTAATTCTCGCTCCTATTTGGTTAACACCATCTTTGGCTCTTTATTAGCAATAGTTGGTGTGATTGTCTATGCCATCATGATGAAAGGCTATGACTACTCTAAACTGACTTTCAATTTTGAGTCTCTAGTTCCTTTCATTATTGGATTGCTTTTAACGATGTCAGTGACTACCTCAATCAGTCTGTCTTTTGAAGGCAAGAACTGGTGGTTATCGTTAACTCTTCCAGTCAGCAATAAGACAATCTATGAATCGAAGATCTTAATGGATGTGATAGTTTCACTTCCTGGTTATTTGATTTCAACTATTGTCTTAGCCTGTGTGATGCCTTTTAGCATCGCTGGCTATATCTTCTTATTCTTAGTTCCCTTAATCTATATTGTTTTTTCAGCTGTAGTAGGACTATTAATCAACATCCGTTATCCCCGTTTTGATTGGAACAGCGAGAACGAAGTTGTCAAAAGCTCCAGCTCTTTATTATTCTCCATGCTTTTAGGAATTATTGACTTAGTTATTCCATGTGTCGGGGCTATCATGATTCCTACTCATTATAATCAGCTTTACTTAGCTTTATTTATGGTCTTGATTATAGGTGTTACTATTTTCTTGATTCATAAGCTTAATAAGATTCAGCTTAATCGGATTGGAAGCAAATAAAGATTCTTATTTAATCTTGGTATTATTCTTTTGGTATTGCTTGAGCTTGATGATCATCAAGACACCTACTAATAAGGACAAGGAACCAAAGACTAAACCTAAGATAGCATTAGCATTAGAAAGATTCTTGATACTTATTTCCTCATTGATAGCCACTAATAAAGAAGAGACTGTGAAAGCCATAGCTTGGAAAGACCAAACTAAGGATAGGCATTTTCTAGCCACAAACATTAAGCTTTTTCTTTTAATGTTCTTAATTATTCCTATTACTGATAAGACTAGATCAGCAAAGGCAATGACACAGATGAGGATAAAGGCCCATAAAGGGAAGATAGTCTTTTCTTCCTTAACAAAGAATAAAGATACCATATAGGTTAAATAGAGTAAGTTAGCAAACACAATAATTAAAGAAATTGATTTATAAATTCTGATCTGCTGATTTTTGTCAGTTTTATTATTGCCTATAAGGAATAAAGTCTTGCAGACACCTAAAAGAATTTCACAGAATCCGGAGGCACTGTAAAAGTAAGTCTTAGAAGTAAAGCCAATGATGACTTTAGTTACTCCCCAAAAATAGTTGAAGACCATAAAAGCAAAGCTTAAGGCAATAGTGGTCTTATCACTTCTCTCAATGAGACTGCTTTCTTTTTGATTATTCATATATTTAGACCATGATATTAATAATATATTAAGTTGTTATCTAAATAATATCCAATAAAAAAGGTCAACTATTGCTAGCTGACCTTTATTTGCTTAGAACTACTTAGCAGCAGTCTTCTTGCTGTTTTCTTCAATAGCCTTGTTAGCAGTAGCAACGAGGTTCTTGAACTCTTCCGGATTGGTGCCAGCGATTTCACTGAGCATCTTTCTGTTAAGAGCAACATCAGCTAACTTAAGACCATACATGAACTGGGAATAAGAAGTATCATTGGCCTTGCAGGCAGCAGAGATACGTCTGATCCAGAGTTTACGATAATCCTGTTTACGTTCCTTACGTCCGTTGAAGCCATAAGCATCAGCTCTTAAGACGGACTCCTTAGCAGTCTTGTATAATCTATGTCTTGAACTGAAGAAACCTTCAGCTCTCTTCATTATACGCTTTCTATTAGCGTGTCTAACGGTTCCACCCTTGACTCTCATTTATTCATTTCCTCCGAGGTTTACTTGACGATCAAAGTCTTCATCTTTTTCGTCATGGTGGCGTTGAGATATCTGGCCTTGCGATTGTGTCTGATCATCTTATGGGTCTTATTGTGTGAAAGGTGGGAAGTATTCTGATTCCATTTCTTCATCTTACCATCAGCAGTAATCTTAAATCTCTTGACAGCACCACGCTTACTCTTCATTTTAGGCATCTTTCTGTCCTCCTATTTCTTTGGATTAAGCATTACGAAGTAGTCTTTGCCTAATAGCTCCGGCTCCTTCTCGGCGACGGCATAGTCCTTAACCATATCAAGGAAGCTAGATAAGGTCTGTTTGACGATATCCATTCTTTGCATCATACGGCCCTTGATAAAGACGGCGACCTTAACTTTCCATCCTTTTTGTAGATAACTGATGGTAGCCTTAGCCTTGGTCTCTAAGTCATGTTTATCGGTTGTGGCAGTGAAACGTATTTCCTTAATTACCGTCTTCTTCTGATTCTTCTTAGCTTCTCTTTCCTTCTTGTCTTTCTCGAACTTGTACTTACCATAGTCCAAGATCTTGCAGACAGGAGGCTGACGCTGAGGTGAGACGCAGAAGAGATCCATGCCCATATCAATAGACTTTTGAAGCGCAACTCTTAACGGGACAACCCCAAGATTCGCTCCATCAGGTCCAATGAGGTAGACTTCTTTGCAATGAATTCTCTCATTGACTAAATCGTGATCGTAATTACTTCTAGGACGGTACTGCCTATCTGACTGATAATCGTTTATAAGACTATTCCTCCGTGTATATTTTGTGAAAAAAGCGGGCTCTCGTTAGGAGAAACCCGCTTAAATACACTGTTTGATTATCCTTATATAGATAAGGATGATAATCAGGCATTTGACCTATCGGAACATTATCCAATCAGGTGAGAACGGGTGTTCTCTTTCCTATTCGCGATTTTTTCGCGTTAATAATATAAACTTATTATTCGATTAAGTCAAACTTTTTCTGATTTTTAGTCGCTTATAGTGTCAAATACATGTTTTGGTGAGGAATATTAGCATCTAGGAAGACTTTGCCATCAACTGGTTTAAAACCTAATTTTGTATAAAATCCCATGGCATGAACTTGAGCTTCAATATTAATTGTGTAACCAGTATGATCTTTCTTTAATAAATCAATCACGCTTTTCATCAGATAATAGCCAGCTTCCTGATGTCGGTATTCTTTTAAGATAGCTACTCTACCTATATGGAAACTTTTCTTTTCACTATTAGTAAATAAACGTAGAGTACCAATAGCTACCTTATCTTTATAGAGCAGAAAGTGTCTAGCCTCTTTATCGAGACCATCGATTTCTTCTTTGGGGGTTACTTTTTGCTCTTCAATAAAAACAACGGCTCTGATGTCATAGCAATCAATCATTTCTAAATAGGTTTTTACTTCTTTGACTGAATAGTTTTCCATACTTTATATAATAATACTTTTAATCAAGAAAAGAGGTCATCAAGAAGATGACCTCAGTTTCATTAAAATTAATAGTTTACCTAACCGTACCGAAGATTCTATCGCCGGCATCACCTAAGCCAGGGCAGATATAAGCGTTCTCATTGAGGCATCTATCTAAAGCGCCAGCATAGACCTTGATGTCAGGATTGACTTCAGCGAAGGCTTTAAGTCCTTCAGGTGCAGCGATGATGCAGATAAAGTGAATCTTCTTAGCACCATGCTTCTTGAGTAACGCAACAGCATCAATAGCTGAACCACCGGTAGCTAACATCGGATCAAGAATATAAATATCTCTTTCTTCAAGGTGGAAAGGCAACTTGCAATAGTATTCATGCGGCTTATGAGTAACAGCATCACGGTAGAGGCCGATGTGTCCGACCTTAGCTGAAGGAACAAGTTCTAACATTCCATCAACCATACCAAGTCCGGCTCTAAGAATCGGAACAAAACAGAGCTTCTTGCCTGAAATCATCGGAACCTTAGCCTTTTCAATAGGAGTCTGAACTTCCACTAACTCAGTCGGTAAGTTTCTCAAGGCCTCATAGCCTTCCATAACAGCGATTTCCTTAACTAAATGTCTGAATTCATTGGTACCTGTGTTGACATCTCTTAATAGAGAAATCTTGTGAGTGAGTAAGGGGTGGTTTAGGATGGTAATATTCGGATAATTTTTAATATCGAATTCCATTTTCTGCTCCTTTCATTTTTCTAGTGTTCTATTATAAACTTCTTCCCTTTATTAAACTATCTATTTTTTGGTTTTTTTGCTTTAGGTACTTTTTTTCTAACAATTCTTAAAAAATGACTTTTAAAAAATAGCGATAGTTAAAAAGAAATTCTTTAAGAACGCTTGCCCTTTTAGTGGATATTAATCATTGAAGGGGGTTAATATATATATACTTATATTTAGTAAATATCTATGACTAAATTTGCAAAAGTCTTTTAACTTTTATATACTTTTATAGCTTTGTTTTACAAGAAGAAAGGCAACTATGGTTATTACAATTGTTGTTGATATGTTTGGCAAACCTAATAACGGAACTACAGTTACCGCTATGCGTGAAGCTAAAATCCTTCAGGAAATGGGTAATGAAGTTAGAATTATTGGCTATATTCCTGAAGAGCACGATGATATTTCAATGTATAAAGTCTATCATTGCTCTCATTTTGTTTTCCCTATCTTTGAACCTCTTATTGAAAAGAACGGCATGTTCATAGCTGACTTCAAGAAAGAAGACTATCCCAAAGTCAGAGAATTCATTAAAGGCAGCGATGTTGTCCATATGATTCTTCCTTTCAGGATTGAAAAAAGAGTTCGACTGATTGCTAAGTGCATGGGAATCCCGGTAACTAGTGCCTTTCACTGCCAGCCGGAGAATATTTCCTATAACATTGATATGGGTCATTGGCATGGACTCAATAATTTTATTTATCGTCTTTTCTATCGTTGGATGTATCGCTATACCCGTCATATTCATACTCCAAGCGAAATGATGAAAGACCAGATGGAACTTAATCATTACAAGAATGAAATCCATCCTATCTCTAATGGTGTTTCTCCTCAGTTTGTTCCAATAAAGACTGAAAAGCCAGCAAACCTTAAAGACAAGTATGTCATTATGATGGTTGGAAGATATTCAGGAGAGAAGAGACAGGATCTGATCATTAAAGCCATCGGTCATTCTAAGTACAACGATAAGATTCAACTGATTCTTTGCGGACAAGGACCTAAAGGCAACTATTTAAAGAAACTTTCTAAGAAGTACTTAAAGAATCCCTGCATTTTTGAATTCCTTTCTCAAAGTGAACTTCTGAAAGTACTTAACTACTGTGATTTATATATCCACGCCTCTGATGCTGAAAGCGAAGCTATTGCCTGTATTGAAGCTTTTTGCTGCGGTCAGGTTCCGATTATTTCTGATTCACCTTATAGTGCCACCAATCATTTTGCCTTAGATGAGAGATGCCTTTTTAAAGCCGGAGACTATAACTCTTTATGTAATCGTATCGATTACTTCATTGAGCATCCGGAATTCAAAGACTCTTTATCTCAGAAGTATCTTGAATTTGGTAAACATTTTGAGCTCTATCACTGTGTGAGAAAACTTCAGAGAATGTTTGTTTCCGCAATTGCGGATGATAAAGAAGATCAAGCAAACAAGAGAGCTTTCTATTCTTCACCTAAAGAAAGAAGGCAGCTTAGAAAAACTGCTAAACTAGCCGGGATTGAAAATCCTGTTATCTTCAAAGACTCAGTTATCTGATAAGCAAGCCTTTCCTATTTAGTCTAGCTTGATTGCTTATCTTTTCTAGAAAGCTTAAAATATTGGCTATGAAAACGAAAAATAAGCGTTCTTTTGAAGTCATCTATGAAGATAGAGAAATAATTGCAGTTACTAAAAAAAGCGGACTGCTTACTATTGCGACAGCTAAAGATGACCGTCATACCCTTTACCATTATGTAAGAGATTATCTTAATAGAAAGAAACAGATGGTCTTTGTTGTGCATCGTCTTGACAGAGATACTTCTGGTATTGTTTTATTTGCTAAGACACCATATATGAAGGAAGATCTTCAGGATGCCTTTGCCTCCGCTGATGTTGACCGCTACTATGAAGCTATTGTCAGAGAGAACATACCTGAAGGCAAATATTTTGAAGTAAGGCAATACTTAGCCTTTGATGAGAATTCCGGGAAGGTTTATGTGACCCATAATCCTAATGAAGGCAAAGAAGCCATTACTTTGATTAAAGCTCATCAAAGAAATAAAATCGGAACTGTTCTTGATATTAAGATATTGACTGGTAGAAGAAACCAGATCCGTATTGCTCTTGAAAGCTTAGGCTTAACTTTAATCGGCGATAAGAAATATGCGGAAGATAAAAGCCGGAGAATGTTCCTTAATGAATATGAGATAGATCTTCCTGATTATTTGAAAGTCAGAGAACATAATTTTTCAGTCAAGCCCTTATGGTTAAGCGAGAAAGAATGATTGTTTTCATAGATAACAATTGCTTTAGCAAGATAATTGAAACTATAATTTCCAAAGTAGGCTTTTAGTTTTTATCTGAAAGGGCATTTATGGTAATCACCTTAGTTGTAGATATGTTTGGATCAACCAACAATGGAACTACAGTCACCTGCATGAGAACGGCTCGAGTTCTCCAGGAACACGGTAACGAAGTTAGAATAATTGCGCATGTACCTGAAAAACATGATGATGTCTCCATGTTCAAGATTTTAAATTGCAAGATGTTTAAATTCCCTATTTTCCAACCCCTTATTGCTAAAAACGGTATGACGTTTGCAACTGGAGATGATAATAAAATTGCGGAGTTCATAAAAGGCTCTGATATAGTTCATCTTTTCACACCTTTTGGATTAGAAATCAGAGTAAGAAGAGTTGCTAACATTTTAAACATTCCGGTAACCAGCGCATTCCATGTTCAGCCTGAGAATGTTACCTACAATATTAAATTGGGAAAGTTCAAATGGGCTAACTCCCTTGTCTTTAAGATCTTCAACAGTATGATGTTTAAATACACTAAGCATGTTCATACTCCTAGCCAGATGATGAAAGACCAGATGGAAATCCATCATTATCGAAATATCATTCACCCTATCTCTAATGGTGTCTCACCAAAGTTTGTTCCCATTCCTACTCCTAAGCCAGCTGATTTAAAAGATAAGTATGTCATCTTGATGGTAGGAAGACTATCAAGAGAGAAAAGACAGGATTTGATTTTCAAGGCTATTGGGAATTCCAAGTATAATTCTCAGATTCAGCTGATCCTTTGCGGGCAAGGACCGATGAAGAAGAAGTATGAGAAATATTCAAAGAAATATCTAGTCAATCCTTGCCGGTTCGAATTTGTTGAGCAGAGCGAATTGCTAAAAATAATCAACTATACGGATTTGTATATCCACGCTTCCGATGCGGAAAGCGAAGCCATTGCCTGTATTGAATCTTTTGCCTGTGGAAAGGTACCGATTATATCAGATTCACCAGTCAGCGCTACTAATCACTTCTCTTTAGATGAGCATTGTCTATTCAAAGCCGGTGATTATCACTCTTTGCAAAGCCACATGGAATTCTTTATTGAAAACCCTGAGTATAAAGACAAGCTAGCTCCTAAGTATGTGGAGCATGCCAAGAACTTTAATATTGATAATTGTGTATCTAAACTAGAGAAGATGTTTAAGGATGCCATCAAAGACGATAAAGAAGATCATCTGAATAAGGAGGTCTTCTACACTAACATGAAAGAAAGAAGAAAGCTAAGGAAGACGGCTAGAAGGATTGGAGTCAAAGATCCAATCATCTATAAGAAAGCTGAAATCAAATAGAAAAAGGACTGCCTTATAGGCAGCCCTCTTTTTGTGTTTTCTTATTTCTACTTCTTGTAGTTGTAGAAACCAATACCAGCAGAGACACCAAGCTTTCCAGCCTTGATGTATTCATCCAAGGCTTTAGCCATATCCTTGAAGTGATAAGGAGCTAAGAAGGAAGGAATCTTGGTATACATAGAAACAATCTCATAAGCGGTCTTTAAGCCGACGACATCGATGATCTGGAAAGGACCCTTCGGGGCACCAGTTCCTAAGACCCAAGTTTTATCGATAGTCTGCGGGTCAGAGACACCTTCAACCCAGAGATCAAGAGCGGAGAAGAGGAAGGGAACGAGCATGGAGTTAAGAATGTATCCGGATTTTTCCTTGTGAAGCTGAAGCGGAACCATTCTAATGTCGGAAGCAAATTTGACAACGGCATCATAACTAGCCTTGTCAGTATACTTCTGGCTCATGATTTCAGCGGTATTGTTCTTCCAGATTTCATTAGCAAAATGGAGAGCTAAATACTTGTTAGGACGGCCAGTGTATTTAGCAAACTGGGAAGGAAGCATAGTGGAAGAGTTGGTAACCATGATGGTCTTCTCTTCAAGAAGAGGAGCAATAGCCTTGTAGAAGTCCTTCTTGGCGTCCTTATTCTCACTCATTGATTCAATGATTAAGTCAGCATCTTTGACAGCAGCGGCCATATCAAGCTCTAACTTAAGATTCTTGTAGGCAGCTTCAACTTTCTTTCTGCAGTCATCGGCGTTGAAGGTATCGACATCGGCAATACCCATAGCGAAGACATGAGGATCTTTTCCTTCCGGAGTATCCATTCTGGCGATAGTATCAAGATAATCTTTCTTGATAGCATCAATCTTGGGCTGGGTACGGGTAATAGAGCCCTTGCTTCTTAACCAAATAGTAACATCAAAACCGCAATAGGCAGCTTGGAAAGCAATCTGGCTTCCTAAGACACCGCCACCAGCGACAACAACTTTTTTAATAGCCATAAGCTAGTCCTTCCTTGAACCTTTGTTCAAACTACAAATAGTATAGCAAAAAGAACAATGTTAGTGCTATCAATTCGCTTTAATATAGTAACATCTAAAGCTTTTCAATTAAGTTTAACTGCTATTTCCTTAACTATCTTCTCGACTTGATCCTTTAAAGCGGACTTAGGGCCATTTGTTGTTAAAACAAAATCCAGTTCATGCCGATGCTTATCATAGGAATTAATGCTATTGAATTTAAGACGGTCAGAGATGTTCTTGTCGCCTCTTTCTTCTAAGTGGGTATCCTGAATGGTGGTTTCAACCCCGACTAGATAAGTGAAGTCTTTTTGCATCCTTGCATCAAAAAGAAGAGGGACTTCTACTGCTTTGTTGAAGCCATCATTTTCGATGATGAATTCATTGCAGGCTTTTCTAATAAGAGGATAGAGGAACCCTTCAAACTTTCTTCTAAAGGTCTTATCCTCTAAAAGCATTTTTGAAAGTAAAGTTTTATCTAAATAAGGAGTGAAGATAGCAGGAAATTTCTTTTTCAGACCGAGAAGAAAATCAGGATCCTGATAGAGACGATGAATCTCATCATCAGAAGAAAATACTTTATAGCCAAAGTCTTTGAAATAAGAGGTGGCTAAAGATTTACCAGAACCTATCTTACCGGTGATTCCTAAGCTTATGCCGGTGTGCTGGCATTTAGGACAATAGGAAGTACCTCTTCCATTAAGCCTTCTTTTCTCAATTTTGAAAGTGTGGCAGACCGAGCATTCATCTCCTTGATGAGAATAGACTTTTAGATACTTTTGGAAGGAGCCACTGACTTCCTGACTAGCTTTATATGATCTAACAGTAGAACCGTGGCTTTTAATAGCTAAGTTTAAGATGCTAATGGAATTATCCAATATAGATTTAGCATTTTCTTTAGTTATCATATTACCTTTCATGAAAGGAGAAATTCTACTAGCAAAGCAAACTTCATCAGCGTAGATATTTCCTAATCCCGACATGATAGTCTGATCAAGAAGCAATTCTTTAATAGGTTTATTGCTTTTTGAATAGGAATCAAACAGGTAAGAGGAATCTTTTATATCGAAAGGCTCCGGACCTAACTCTTCTAAAGGTCCTAAGTCTTCTTTTTTTAGGTAGTAGGAAACGCCAAATTTTCTTACATCATAGAAAGCTAATCCTTCCTCTTTGTTCTTAAAAGGAATAAACATCGATAGGTGGCTTGAAGAATGATTCTTTTTATCAACAATGAAAAGCTTTCCCTCCATTCTTAGATGGAAGATGACTTTATGGTCATCATTGAGATTGAAGATTAAGAACTTGCCTTTCCGATCAAGGCTTTCAATTGTCTTGGCTTTCAAACCGGACTGATATTCTTTTAGAGGAGTCTTAATCATACCGGCATAGTAAATAATCGGTTCTTCGAAAGTGATACCGATTAAGTGCTTAGTCAGTTCTCTTTTTACCGTCTCGACTTCTGGAAGTTCGGGCATATTTAATGGGCCTCATACCAATTGTCTTTTGCATCGCCATCAACTTTAAGCGGAACCGATAGTTTCATTGCATGCTCCATACAATCTTTAAGTATTGGTTCCACCTTCTCTAATTCGTCTTTAGGAACCTTAAAGAGTAGTTCATCATGGATTTGAAGAATAATCTTCGTCTTAAAGCCTTTCAAGGCTTGGTCACACTTTACCATAGCGACTTTTATTAAATCCGCGGCTGAGCCTTGGATAGTGGTATTAACAGCGGCTCGTTCACAGAAAGAACGTAAAGCTCTGTTTGAAGAATTAATATCCTTTAGATATCTTCTTCTATTCATGATAGTAGTGACGTAGCCTTGCTTTCTAGCATCTTCAATGCATTTGTTCTGATACTCATCAATGCCTTCAAAGGCGGCTTTAAACTGCTTGATTAGGTCGCTAGCCTCAGCACGCGGAATATCGAGCTGTTCTGATAGGCCAAAAGCGGAGATTCCATAGACGATACCAAAGTTGACGGCCTTAGCTCTTCTTCTCATTTCGGGAGTCACTTCATCAATAGGGACTCCAAAGACTTTGCTGGCGGTAGCTTTATGAATATCTTTGCCTTCTTTGAAGATTTCCTGCAAAGCTTTGATATTTCCGACATGAGCTAATACTCTTAATTCAATCTGGGAATAATCCAAAGACAAGAGTAGGAACTCATGATTAGGGTAGAAGAAGGCTTTCCTGATATTCTTTCCTTCCTCGTTCCTGATAGAAATATTCTGCAGGTTAGGCTCACTCATCGATAGTCTTCCTGTTGATGTCAAGGCCTGGTTATAGATAGCATGAATCTTGTTATCGGAAGAAATATGCTTAGGCAAAGCGGAAGTATAGGAAGAAACTAGTTTATTGTAGAGACGGTATTTGATGATTAAAGGAATAACGGGATGATCTTCTTGGTGAGCCAATAAGACATCGATGCCAGTTCCTTTCTCACCTTTGTTCTTAGGAATCTTTAAATCAGTGAAGAGAACTTCTTCAAGTTTCTTTGGTGAATTGATATTGAACTCCTCACCGGCTTTCTGATAGATTTCTCTTTCTAAGGAACTGAGGATATTCTGATATTCGATATTGATTTCTTCTAAGGTGTCTTTATCGATTGGGAAGCCTTCAATCTCCATCTTGGCTAAGACTACGCTTAAAGGCATCTCCACTTCTTGGAAAAGCTTAGTTTCTTCATTCTTCTCTAAATCAATTTCTACCTGCTTTCTTAAATCAACAGTGTTAGAAATCACTTGTCCAGCCTGATTTTTGTCTTTATCAAGTGAAACCCCATAAGAAAGAAACAAAGATTCTTTCTTCTGACCAGAGTCGGGGTTAATTAAGTAAGTTGCTAAAAGCAAATCAAAAGAAGCTGACTGAATGAAACCGAATCCGTTCCTATATAGAAGCACATCTAAGCTCTTTAAATCATAAACAGCAATATCCTGATTTTCTTTAGCGAGGAAGTCTTTAAACGCCTGATCGTTTTTGGCTTTTTCGGTCTTGAGAAAATAAAGAGAATTCTCAGTAGCCAGAACAAAGCCATATAGAGAAGCGATGTTTTCATTATCCGTAGAGGAATCAAAAGTAATGCCTAGGATCTTTTCTTTGATTTCCGAAAGTGAATCGATATTTATAGTCTTTCTCTCATTGAAAGAAGAAGACTTGGCTTCATCTTCTTGAACAGTGGCAGATTCTTCAAAGAGGGATAACTGAGTCGAAGAGGAGGAATCGACTATATCTGGTAATTTATCAATGTTCCTTAAAAACTGACTTAACTGATATTTAAGGTAGAATCTAGTTAAGACCGTCTTGTCATAAGGCCTATAGATAGATTCTTCATAGTCTTTCTTCATATCCATATCAGTGATAATGGTTGCTAACTGTTTGGAGAAGATAGCATCCTTTTCGCCTTCAACGATTCGTTGATTGATTTTAGGGCCTGGATTCTCTTTGCAGTATTTAATGATATCTTCTAAATGGCCGTGCTCATTCAGAAGCTTCATGGCAGTCTTTTCGCCACAGCCTTTGATGCCTTTATAGTTATCAGAAGGATCTCCGGCCATTCCTTTATAGTCAGTAATCTGATCAGGATTCAAGCCAAAGCCTTCTTTCAGGTTAGCGGAAGTATAGGAAATAGTTTCGCTAAGTCCCTTCTTAAGCATTTCAACTACGACATTATCTTTGATGCTTAAGAGCTGTAAGAAATCCTTATCGGAAGTAAAGAGACGGACTTCATCATCTTTAGCGGAAGCATATTTAGCCATAGAACCGGCTAAATCATCGCCTTCATAGCCTTCAAGCTCACTCCAATGGATATTCATAGCTTCCAGCATCTCTCTAGCAATCGGCATTTGGGCAATCAGCTCATCGGGAGGAGCTATTCTTTGAGCTTTATAGTCCTGGAATTCTTTCTTTCTTAGGGTGGGCTTTCCCGTATCGAAAGCCACAAAAAGATGATCACCTGTTTTAAGCTGTGACTTGATTTTCTTGATTAAGTTATGAAAAGCAAAGATGGCGTTTATCGGGATGTTATTGGTTGTAGTCATGATATTGCCAGTATAGGCAGTTGAATAGTAGGCTCTAAATAAGAGAGAATTTCCATCAACAATATAGGTTTTAGACATTTCGGTGTTTTCCTTTCAAGTCAATTACTTCAGTAGGCTTAAGCCATTTCCTAGTAAAGTCAGCTTTTACTAAGATGAAAGAGTTTTTAGCGATATTGGGATTGCTATTTAACTCTAGACGGTAATCTCTATCTTCGTCACAGGCAATGATGACATGATCCATTTCTTCATAGGAGTCATCGGTGACAAGAAGAGTCTTATAGTTATCTCTTGAAGCGATTGAGGATAGCTTTGAAGAGAGGATGATTCCTAAGGCAGTCTTTTCAAGATATAGTCTTTCTCCTAGATCTTCGTCATCTTTAGTGATATCAGGTAGTTTCTTTTCATCAAACCCCATTCTGGCAAAGCCTAAGAATTCATCTAGGTGGTTTCTTAAAGCGCTTCTATTAATGCAAAGAGTATCAAAGGCGCCAGCATTTATAAGGGAAAGAACCGTATTCTCGTTCTTCTGATTGACTAAGCTATTAGCTCGGTTACAGAAGTCATAGAAGGAGAGATATTTTCCTTTTTCTTTTCTTTCTTGGATGATGGCTTCAATAACGCTAGGAGTGGTGTTGCTGACTGACTTAAAAGGAAGGTATACTTTTTCATTTTGATAAACAAGTTCAGTAGCCAAGGACTCGTTTATGTTTGGATTAGCGGCATTCATTCTTCTTTCGGCTAGTTCTACCCGGATAGCTTTTCCTTCTTTGTCGCTAAGGGAAGAGTCATTAAAGGCTACGGAATAGAATTCCTCAGGGAAGTGGGTCTTATAGTAAAGAAGTTGATAAGTGATGAAGGAGTAGCAATACGCATGTGACTTGTTGAAACCATAGCCGGCAAACTTTTCAATATCGGAATAGATATCTAATGCCACACTATCCTTAATTCCTTGCTTTTTAGCTCCTAAAAGGAATTGCTCCTTGTAGGTTTCCATCTTTTTAAGGTCTTTCTTGGAGATAGCTCTTCTAAAGATATCAGCATCTCCGGCATCAAAGCCACCAATAGCTTTGACAGTTTCGATTACCTGTTCCTGATAGAGCATGATTCCATAAGTGCTCTTTAGAATCGGCTCTAAGCGAGGATCTTTATAGACAATAGGGCTTTGACCATTCTTTCTTCTAGCAAAGAGAGAAATATAGTTCATAGTTCCTGGCCTATATAAAGCCAAGATTGAAGCTAAGTCGTCAAAAGAAGTAGGCTTTACCTCTTTCACAGTCCTTTTCATTCCTTCACTAGTTGAAGGACTATCTAACTGGAAGATGAAGGCTAAATCTAATCTATTTAAGGTCTTGAAAGTTTCCTCATCATTGAGGTTATTCCAAAGATCAGGTATTTCTTTTCTGTTCTTAACTATTCTTTCTTCGATGTTCTTGATAAAGGTTAGGTTCGATAAAGAGAGAATATCAAATTTTAGGAATCCCATTCTTTCCATATTGGGATACTCATATTCAACTACGCCTTTAGTTCCCTCACTTATAGGGCAAGTCTTATAGATTTCTTCCGAGGAGAGAATGACACCTGGAGCATGGATGGATGTATTGACTGGTAACCCCACTAAGCTAGAGGCCTTAGAAGCTATATCTTCATAGTAAGGATCTTCTAATAATCTTTTCAGTCGATAGCCGTAATAGCGGTCATCGACAGCTTCTTTAAAGGTCTTGGCTTTTTCAGAGATAGTACCAGAGAGCTTTTTTAGTCTTACTTCATTGAATCCTAAAGCTGAACCAACGAGGTTTAAGGCACTTCTTGGCTTTAATTTGGTGAAGGTGATGATGTTACTGACATGCTCTTCACCATATTTTTTCTTTAAGTAGCTAATGACTTCATCTCTTCTTTCATCTTCGAAATCAATATCGATATCAGGCATGGTCTTTCTTTTAGGATTCAAAAATCTTTCAAAGGAGAGATTGAATCTGATTGGGTCGACTTCGGTGATACTTAAACTATAAGAAACTAAAGAGCCACCTGCAGAGCCTCTTCCCGGGCCGACTTTGATATTAGAGGACTTAGCAAAGTTGACATAGTCAGACACCAAGAGGAAATAAGATGAGAAGTGCATTTCCTTAATTATGGATAATTCGTAATCAAGTCTTTCTTGGTATAAGGAAGTCACTTTATCATTGAGCCTTCTCTTTAATCCTGAATTGCTGGCCTCTTTTAAGAGCTCATCAGCGTTATCGATAGAAAAGAACTTACCCCTCTTAGTGAAGAGAGAAAAATCTATTTTCTTGCTGAAAGATTCGGTTTCATTGATGTCCTCTTCTCTGTAAACCTGTTCCAAGGCTTTTAATGACAGTAAGAAAAAAGGACCGCCAGTTGGTAAATCGGTCGTAATCTTTTCTTTATTCAGAGCTTTGCTGAAAAGGAACTGCTTACCGGCATCGCTTTTATAAATATAAGAAGCTTTAGGGAAGGCAATTGTCTTATAGGAACAGTTTAAGCAGAAATCATAAAGAACTTTGACGTCTTCTTTGTCTTCTTCATTCTGAATATCAATGCCTAGGTAGAAATCATCTAAAAAGATTTTGCTATAAGCTAATAAGTCAGGAGCAACAGCTGTTAAAAAGACAGACTGATAATAATCATCATTATCGGCATCAATGACTAAGGCTAAGCCCTCATGAAAGAGAGAAAGCATATCGGTGCCTAGGACATCAATCTTTTTAGAGATTAATCCGCAGAGGTTTAGATAGCCTTTTTCGTTTTGAACATATAAAACGGCATTAAAAGGCAATGATCTTGAACTATAGAGTTTTATTCGATAGCCATAAATAGGCTTTAAATTATTATTAGTGGCACTATCAGTAAGAGCAGGAAAAGCGTAAGTATTGCTATCACTTGATGCAATACCTAAGTAGCCAAGTTCTTTTGCTCTTGAGGCATAAAGATCAGGAAGAATGACAGATTGGCCAAAGGAATAACCGGTGAGTGTATTCAGCTGATAATAATTCATAACATAATTATAAACCAAAGAGGAGGGATTTACTTTGCCGGAAAGGAACTTTTTGAAATTAATACTATTTCTTTTCTTTACTTATTGTGGATAGCATCGATAGGTTTCTTTTTAGCGGCTCTCATTACGGGGATAAAGCTAGAGATAAAGGCTGTCAATAGACCGATTCCTAAGATAAGAAGAATCTGAATGATACCAGGGTGGAGGAGAGTAACTACTAAGCCTAAATCATTACGTAAGAAATTGTTTAATACTAAGCAAACTACAAAGGTGGCAATAATTGAAAGAATGACATCAAAGATAACAATAATCAGCGATTCATTAAAGAAGATATTAAAGACATCGTTGCCTCTAGCACCAACTGCTCTTAGAATACCGATTTCTTTTCGCTTGTAACTGATAGAAGTTGCAATGAAGTTAAAGAGCATTAAACAGGTAAAAACAGCAACTGCTAAAGCACAGTAAAAAAGAATCTTACTGAGATTGCTAAAAAGAGAGTTAGTGAATTGAATACTGGAAATAACGGGCCCATTCATCAAATAGAAAGTAGATTCATTGCTATTACCATCATAGAAATTAACGGCACCGTCATAGTTCTTATAGTAGAAATCAACTAGCTTTTTGATTTCGGATTTATTAGTTGGCATCTTAGCTAGAACCAGATCATACTTATTGAGATTGTCAGTTGCAAAGGAGCCCGAGGTCAGAACTCCTTTTAGGGTATCAGAACTATTGATGATTAAAGCCTCCTTGTATCCTGTATTAAAGCCAACGACTTTTCTTTGATAAGTCTTTGTTAAATCTTTTTCATTATAGTTGTTATAAAGTAAGGGAATATTAATGTCAGGAAGAGTAAGTAGATTGCTCTTTTGATACTCAACAAGGAGAAGTAAAGAAAGATAAGATACATCGGTTTTGGAATAAGTAAAATCAGGTTCATAAGGGTTAGTTAATAAATGGAAAGCATGATAATAATTCAAATATTGCTCATAAGCTTTTAAGAAGTCCTGAACGGACTTGAACTTTCCATCGGCTGTAGAACTATAAGTATCGTCAGTGGCACCATAACTGGCTTTTAAAATCTGGTTGATAACTGAAGGCGAAAAGCCATTATTGATAATAGTGTCTTTATGATGGTAAGAATAAAGAGGGAAGATAGTACTGCTATTGAAGACATTATCGATAGTGTAAGTATCAACATTGGTATAGTCATCGCCATAAAAATAGGTATTGATTGCCTTGTTGTCTAAGTCGGTTAATTTTGCTTCAGTGAATAAATCAGTATAAGAGGCAGAATAAAGTGAAATGTAATTAATTAACCCATAGTAAGGGATTAGAACATCAGAGTCAGAGGTTGGACTAGTCTTGCTTCCAAAGTAAGTCATCTCTTCAAGAGTGGTATCTGAAGGCAAGACTTTAGAAACGGAAAAGAAAGGATTACCAGAGGAATCCGTTAGGGATAATGAACCGGTTATGGATCCAAAATCAGAAAAGCTATAGTCTTTGACTAATGATTTATAATAGTCTTCATTTACAAAGAAAACGTTGATATAACTAGTGCTAAGAAGCGATGAAAATTCCGACTGTCTTGAATTGTAACTAAGAGGAATATCTTTTTCATTCAAATCTGTTTTCAGCATCTTATAACGGCTTGAATAGAAATCGTTATTAACAAAACCTGTATTTACGACACCGGTAATTTTTAAATTGCTATTATCAGTGATAGAAATATAGTTGCCTAAGATATTTGATTCAGTGATTGATTGTCCTTCAATTTTGGTTTTAACATTTAAAGAATTAGTATAAGTATATCCAGTCTTTTTAGGACATCCAATTGATAATCGGTGATGGCTATTTCATTCTCTTTAGAAGGGAGTTTCCCTGATAGCATTGTAAAGCCGTTATCCGTTAGGAGAGTAGTAGATGAAGGACAAATATTGGCTGAAATGTTACAAGCATATTGATAATAAGGAATTTCTTTTATTTGATCGGTATCTAAATAATTGTCAGTTGTTCTTAATCCTAGGTTTCCGGCATTGCTGACTCCTGTAAAAGTAAGACCTGAATCAGAAGAAAGACTAGCGACTTCAGAATCAGAAAAGCAGTTTCTGAGCTGACTAAAAGAGTGACCTTCTTTTTGAAAGACGCTTTTATTAAAGGCCAATGTTGGTGTTTTACTATCAACAATTGAATCAGTTAAAGCATCATAGCGGTTATAGGAAGCTAAAGAGGCCACGACTCCAAACATCGAAAAGGAAGCAAAAGCCAAAAGGACTGTCAGAAATAGTCTAAAAGGTTTCACTTTTAAAGCAGATGCACCAATTTTAAACGAATTCTTAAAGCCTAGCTTTGATTTAATAAGTTGGAATTTTTCTGGCTTATTCTTAATCTTAGTTTCATCAGTCTTTTCAAAGACTTCTCTTTCGCCTTCTTCATTAATGTTGGAAATCTTCCTTATTTGGGGAACGACTGTATCATCCATAACGATGTATTTCTCATCAGTGTTGGATTTAATCTTACTGACAATTTCTTTTATATCGTCATCAGTGACTTGATAACCTTTTTTAATCTGAATGACTTTATCATCAATAATATTGAGACCCTTATTGCTGCTATTAGATTCTACTTTAATCTTTTCAATATCAGAGATAACCTGGCCATCTTTAAGCTCAATAACTCGATCACCGAATTGCTCAGCAAAGTCTCTATCATGAGAAACAACGACAACCAGATGGTTAGTGGATAGTTTCTTTAAGGTATCAAAGACAGCTTTACCCGTCTTTGAATCAAGGGCACCAGTAGGTTCATCAGCAAAGATGATATCTGGATGTTTTACTAAGGCTCTAGCAATAGCAACACGTTGCTTTTGACCGCCTGATAATTCATTAGGCTTTCTATTGTTCAGTCCTGATAGATCAACTTCATCAAGAATACTATCAATTTCTTTTTGATCAGGCTTCTTTCCCTGAAGTTCAATAGCCAAAGAAATGTTTTTACCTACTGTAAATTCATAAAGGATGTTGTATTCTTGAAAAATAAAGCCTAGGTAAGTGTTTCTATAAGAATCGAAATCGCCAGCCTTGAAATCTTTACTGGATTTTCCTTTGATGATGATTTCACCACTATCAGGAATATCTAATCCGCCCATGACATTCAAAAGAGTTGATTTACCTGATCCGGATTTACCTAAGATGAAGATTAGTCCGGTATCTGGGAATTTTAATGAAACGTCATTAAGAGCATGAACAACGGTCGAATCTTTTCCTTTTACTGAATATGTTTTTACTAAGTGCTTTACTTCTAGCATAAAGGCTCCTTTATATATGTGTTTAATTGCTAGTTTATTTTACTATTAGCTTCCTGTATATTTGAAGACAAAAATAGTCAATTTTCTTTTATTAGTCATTTTAGCGATTATAGAGTTGTCAAAAAAGGCTTTTTGAACAAAATCATAAAAATATTTTGTCACCTCTTTTCCTTTGAAAACAGAAAATAAGGGTCTTTGGCAATTGATGTTTAGCACTTCTTTTTTTAAAGTAATCTAAAAAGGCCGAAACCAATGAGCTTATTTTCTTATTTATAGGTATTAAATAAAAGTTATTCAGAAGTGGTCGAAAGAATAAAGAAAAAAAGATAAATAAAATAAAAAGAAAAGATAATTTTTTAAATTAAATTAGTTAAAAACAACTTTAAAGTTTCCTGTAGACAAGTAGACATATCGTTGGTAGAATAATTTTACTCGAGTTACTACACTCTCATTCAACTGATATTATCTATATCCGATTGATTACTCAGTCTTCTGATTATTGAATCTTTGGCTACTATTTCTTTACTCTTAACTTTTATCGGTTTATAGTTTTAATCAGGAAAAGTAGGTGATCAATATGGATGACAATATTGTCTTTGGAAGAATTCCGGTTATTAATACTTTGACTGGTAAGAGAAAACCCATAAGAGTCTTTCTTAATGCGGCTCATCCGGATAAAGAAATTCTAGCTTTGGCTAGGAATAAATCTGTTGCTGTAAAACTGGTGTCTAGTCAAGAGCTAGACCACCTCTCTGATAATCTCAATCACCAAGGGGCGATTGCTAGCCTTCCTAGGTTTTCATACACTGAATTAGATACAATTCTAAAAGAAGTAAAAGAAAAGCAAAATTCTACTATTGTTATGTTAGATGGCATTGAAGATCCCGTTAATTTCGGCTCAATTATAAGAAGTTCCTGTGCTTTCGATGTTGATGCAATTGTCATTGGGAAAAACCGTCAGGTACCTGTGACTGGAACTGTTTCTAAGATTGCTACCGGTGGAGAAGAAATTGTTCCGATTGTTCAAGTCACTAATCTTTCTCAGTCGATTGAGAAATTAAAAGATGCAGGCTATTGGATTGTTACCAGTGCTGGTGAAGGTAAAGATGTCTATGATGAAATCAATTATTCGGGAAAGATTGTTCTAGTAATTGGCTCAGAAGGCTTTGGCGTATCTGAATTAGTAAGAAAGCATTCAGATTTCATTGCTTCTATTCCTCTTCCTGGTAAAGTTCAGGCTTTAAATGCTGCTATTGCAACTGCCGTTTTCTTATCAGAGATTAATTCTTATCGTAGAAAGAAAACAAATATAAAGAAGTAAGTTGGTTTTTAAGTCATATCAAAGATTAATAATCTTTTGGGAGGTTTTTATATGGCTGTTTGGGAATGCAAGTTTGCAGTCTCTAGCCCTGCTTTTTTAACTGATTATTTTGATAACTTGTTTTTTAACAATGGTATTAAAAAGGAATTTGAGGCAATCAGTTATGATTATATTGGACACGATTTAGATGAATTGGTTTTATTAGCTAAGACTATTCCTCTAGCTATGGACGAATATCTAAAAAGGATTGATCCTACTATTTTTTCCTGTGCTCGTTCTTTCATTAAGTTTAAGCGATATTTAGACTTTTCTGAGATTTATTCAAAGCTTCAGAAAACAGCTGTTGAAGCAGTTAAAATATTTAATCCCATAAAAGGAAAGTTTATTCATCTACTTAGAAGAATGATTAAGATTTGTCTTCACTTTACTACTAAAAGCAATGCCGTTTCCTATGTTAGAGAACTTAAGTACTTTGGTCAAAGGATGAAAGAAGATACCTGCTGTAATACTTTCTTTTGTGATTCCACCCCAGCCGTTAGTTCTGGGGAAGAGAGCATTCGTTTGAAGCTTGACTTAGAGGACTATCGCCAATATCTCACCGATAAAGAAAAGACAATCTTGGACTTATATTTGAAGTCATTCACCTTTGCCGAAATTGGTTTCTATGCTGATATTCCTGTTTCAACAGTCTCATATGAAATTTGTTTAATGGTTGATGAACTAAGAGAGAGATACCAACGTAAAATGATTTAGTTAATTCCATTTCAAAAAGACATTGTTTTACTTATAATTACTATATATAGGAAACAATTAATCAATGAACGGAACCAAAATTTCAGTTATTATCCCTGTCTTCGAAGTAAAGGATTATCTAGGAGAATGCCTTAATTCAATTTTGAATCAGGATTTTAAGTATCCTTATGAGATTATTATTTCTGATTTTGGCTCTAAAGATGGGAGTACTGAAATTTGTACTAAGTATGAATTCAAATATCCTGAAAGAATCTATGTTATTCATTCTGAAAGAAATTATGGAGTCTCAGCTAGTAGAAATGCTGGCTTGATGTCAGCTAGAGGAGAATTTGTTACCTTTCTAGATTCTGATGATAAGGTAAAGCCGAATTATTTAACCACTTTATATGATCTTGCTATGAAGACTGAAAGTGAGATTGTCACTGGTGGCTACTATATTCTAAATAAGAGAGCTCATCGTGGCTGGTCCAGGAAGAAGTTTGCCGGAAGTGGAAAGGCTTGTCTTAAAAAGATTTACAGTAGTCCAATTCTTAAATTTAGAACTTTCTGCTGGGGAAGACTATACAAGACACAGTTATTGAGAGACTATCGGATAACCTTTGATTCTGACTTAAATAGATTCGAAGACTGGGTCTTTGTCTTTAAAGCTCTATTTGTGGCTGAGAAGGTTGCTTTCACGAAGAAACCCTTGTATTATTACCGTCAAAGAACCGGTTCCTTGATGGAATCGTCGGAAGAGATTATTACTCCTCATCTTAAGGCTTTAGCTAGAACTAAAGACTTTGCTTTGGATAACGATAAAGACTTTGCTTTAGAGTTATTCGCTAAACCTCGGTTTGCTATCAAAGAACAGATTTTTTATGATTGTTCTTATTCCCATAAGAAATTGAACACCTCAACAAGAAAGCTCTATAAAGGCTGCAAGGAAAGTCTACTTCAGATATTTAATGGCGATGAAACTAAAAGAATCACTGATGGCAAAGACCATGACTAAGAATGAAAACATTTATCAGACTCTCTTTGTTAACCGTAATCATGAATCAATTAAATCAGATTATGGCCGCAATCTAATTTTCGGTGGATCAACTTCTTTCCCCAATGCTCCAATAATTGCTGCCTCTTTTTCATCTGTCTCGGGTGTTGGGTATACTGGAATTGCTGTACCAGAAGAAACTTATATTGTTGCCGCTTCAAGAGCTCCCTTAACCTGCGTGTTTGAAAACTTTAAAACAATAGATGAATGCTTCATGGTCAATGGAAATGAAGATCTTTTAAATCACTGCCTTAAAACTTATTCTTCTATTCTTTTCGGTAACGGAATCAAAAATGATAAGAGAAACTATGAATTTCTTTGCTATCTAATAAGAAATTATGAAGGAAATCTAGTTATTGATGCTACTGGACTGACTTTGCTATCTGAGTATGGCTGCCAGATCTTGAAAGAAAAGAAAGATAAAGAAAATATTATTCTTACTCCACATTTAGGCGAAGCAAATAAGATCTTTGGGACTTCAATAGAATCCAGGAATCCTCAAGACTATCAAGAAGCAGCCCTCTCCTTTACTAAAGAATTCTCAGTTTCGATTTTGCTTAAGAGCTATCATTCTGCTATTTGCTCAAGAGAGGAATTTAGGATATTAGACACTCCTAAAACACCCTGTTTAGGAAAAGCCGGGTCTGGTGATGGGCTGGCCGGTTTGCTTTCTGGTCTGCTTAGTTATGGTACGAAAAGTTTCGAAATTAGCGAAATCATTTCTTTTTCTGACTTCTTGATTCATACAGCGGCTAAAAAATGTGAAGAGACCCAGTCAAAAGGCACAGCTGACATTCTTACTGTTTTGTCATACTTAAAAACGCATTAGATTTATATATAAAGATTATTGAAATTTACTTTACCTACATAGTTTCGACCTTATCTGTTTTCTTGAGACTTTCACTTTAATGAGAAAAGTAATCGATTTCGGTTGACCTTTTTTTGAAAGATAGTATATTTACTATGCTGTTTGCATTAAAAACCGAAATGAAGAAACTTAGTTTTAAATTTTCGTTACCGGTATTTGCGCTAGGGGCCTTAATTGTTACAGGCACTTCTTTTGGTGTATGGGTATTTAATGAAGGATCCTCTGCTACTGCCACTGTTGACAACATTATTGTTAAGCCTTTCTACTTTGGCGGAGATGGTTACTACGATGATGAAGGAAATAAAACTGGGTCAGATTTAGTATTTACTAATGTGATTGATAAAACTAATGGTACTGCTACTATTACTAGTGCTACGCTTGCTTATAATTACAAATCTGATAATGGCAAGCTAGAGTTACCTAGTGTTTATTATGAAAATGGGGTTGCTTATCGAATCACTGGATTTGGTGATGGATCTAGTAAGAATTTAGGTTGGACTCCTGATACTTCTTTAACTACCTTAATTATTCCTGATTCTTATACCTCTATTAATGATATGGCTTTGTCTACTTTAGCTCCTTCAATAACTAAAGTTGTTCTTGGAAACAATATTAAAACTATTGGTAATAAGGCTTTCTATTGCTGCAATACCCTTACAGACATTAATTTCCCTGCTAGTCTTGAATCTATTGGAGAATCAGCATTCTTCCAGTGTAAACTGAGCGATGTCAACCTTAGCACGGCTACTAGCCTTAAAGTTATCGGGGCTTGTTCTTTTGGTGAGGGTAATGTTCAGACAGTTGAATTCCCTAATAGCTTAGAAGAAATACAGGCGTATGCTTTTGTGAAAAATAAGATTACTCTTGCTGATTTAAGCAATACTAAGTTAGCTAAATTAGGAACCGGAACTTGCGAATATGGTGTTAAGACTGGAAACTCCTTTGCTGATAATACTGGTTTGACCTGCTATCTTCCTAAAACCCTTTCTACTTGCGGATCCCAGATTTTCAACAATGATAATGGCGCTAATATCTATGTTCAGTTTGCTAGCGGCAATGCACCTTCAGGCTTTGATTCCAAATGGAATTCTACAGATGGTGGCGGAACTAATATTACGGTCCACTACAGTTGGGACGGAGTCACTAAGTAAAAATAGAAATGGTAACCGCAATTAAGCAGTTACCATTTTTTGTTTCTTTTTTTACTTATCTAATTCAGAAGGATTGAACTGCTTTAAGTAGTCCATGACGGAAGTGGCGACATCTTTTAAGGTGTCATCATCCATTGGGTTCTTAATATCAGCTTTCTTCAAAAGAGATCTAAAGGGTAAGGTACCGGCTAATTCATCGAAGTTAAGGTATTTCTTAAAGGCAGCATCTCTATCAATTCGAGATTCATTGAAGAACTCAAGAGAGACAACTTGGGCAATGGTGTAATCAAGGTAGTAGAGAGGATTCTCGAAGATGTGATGCTGTCTCATCCACCAGCCACCTGATTCAAGGAATTCGTTTCCTTCATAGGTCTTATGAGGCAAATAGGATTTCTCTAAGCTTCTCCAGTAGGCCTTTCTTTCTTTATGGGTGATTTCCGGATGCTCATAGACATAGGTCTGGAAGCCATCAACGATGCAGCCATAAGGAATAAAGGTAATAGCATCGCAGAGATGCTGATATTTATATTTATCAGTATCCTGCTTGAAGAAGAGGTTCATCCAAGGATAGGTTAAGTATTCCATGGACATAGAATGCATTTCACAGCATTCCATACCAGGATTTCGATAGGCAGGGACATCTTGCTTTCCGCCTAAGAAGCCTTGTAATGAATGGCCAAATTCATGAGTAAGAGTATCGACATCAGCGCTTGTTCCGTTGAAATTGGCGAAGATGAAGGAAGTCTTTAAGCCGGCGATGTAATCCATATAGCCGCCACCGGCTTTGCCAGGCTTAGCGACTAAGTCTAAGCAGTTATGATCAACCATGAAGTTGAAGTATTTAGAGGCAACCGGCGAAAGCTCAGAATACATCTTCTTAGCATCATTGACTAATTCGACAGGTGTTCCCTTAGGTGTCGGGTTACCGGTCTTATAGAAGATAGCGTAATCATAGTATTTTGTATCAGCTCCATAGCCAAGTCTTTCTTTCTGGGCTTTGCAGATGCTCTCAGAGAGAGGAACAATGTAATCTAAGATCTTCTTACGGTAGATTTCAGCATCCTTAGGGGTCCAATCAAGTCTTCCCATACGGTCATAGCCTAACTGCAGGAAGTTAGCATAGCCAAGCTTCTTAGCAATCTTTGTTCTGACTTTGACCATGCGGTCGTAGATATCACCGATTTTATCATCATTATCGGCATAGAAAGCCCAAGTCAGTTTGCTGGCTTCGGCTCTTGTGTTTCTATCTAAAGAGTTAGTAAACTTGCCCATCTGAGGAATGGAGTACTTCTGCCCCTTATATTCAATTAGGGCGCCAGAGATTAAATTAACATATTCACTGGTAAGCTTATTCTCTTCGACTAAATCAGGAACAATTTCCGGAGAGAAGGTCTTCATTGATAAAGCCACTTCTTCAAAGTAGAGCTTACCGAACTTCTTTTCTAATTCCGGACGGAACTTGGAATTATAGATATCCTTGTCGACTTGGTTAGAGGCTTCATTGATGGAAGGACCAATCTCATCGAGAAGGTTATTAAGCTCAATGTAAGTAGGATCTTTAGTATTGATAGTATGACGGATGTAGATTAAGGCAAAGACTGTGGATAAGTCATCGGATAAAGTAAAGTATTCTTTAATTGTTTTGATGGCTTCTTCTCCGCTTTTAGCGGAAACTAACTTCGTATCAATGTCTTTTAAGGCAGCAATAATGCTTTCCTTATCAGGCTTATCGAGCTTAACTTCATCTAACTTATCGAATTTCCCATTAAAATGTTGAATCATGAGTGTTTCCTTTCTTGGTTTATTAAACTAATAAGTATTATAAATGATTATTTTAAATTTAGAAGAGAAAAGGCTTGAACGGATAAGAATTAAATATACCTTTTGAAGTTCATTGAAGTATTACTTCAATTGTTACTTCAAAGCTTCAAAACTACTTTAAATGATAGATTTCCGTGTATTTCTTAGTGAGATAGTCAACATAAGGCAAAGCTGAGAACTCTTCTCCGCTGATTTCTTTGATCCAATCCTTAGTATTAAGGAGAGCCGCTTTCTTAAAGACATGATTTTTCATCCAATCAAGGATAGTATCCATATGTCCTTCTAAGAGAGTCTTCTTTAAATCCACATCCTTATCTAAGGCTTTCACATAGATGCAGTTTAAGGCATTTCCTAAAGCATAGGTAGGGAAGTAACCAAAGCCAGAACACCAATGGACATCCTGAAGGACACCTGTCTTATCATCCTTGTTATCGACTCCTAGAATTTCCTTATAGAGTCGGTTCCATTCAGAATTCAACTTCTTAAAATCACATTTTCCAGCCATAATCTCTCTTTCAAGCTTGTATCTGATGATGATATGAAGTGAATAGGTAAGTTCATCAGCTTCGGTTCTAAGAGGATTGTTCAAATCGACATAATTGACGCCTTCATAGAAGTCATTAATAGATACATCGGACATTTCATCCTTGAAGATTTTTTGGAAGGAAGGATAAATAGCTGTGATGTATTCTTTGCTTCTGCCGATGACATTTTCATAGAATCTTGATACTGATTCATGCTTAGCCATTGATAAGAAGCCTTCCCCTAGATGGTGAGTATAGACTTCCTTAGGAATATTCTGCCCAAATAGAGCATGACCCCCTTCATGGATAATGGAATACATATTTGAGATAAAATTGGTTTCATAGTAATGCGTGGTGACTCTGACATCATTAGGGCCAAATTGCTCGGTGAAAGGATGGATAGTAGTAGAAACAGATCCCCTATCAAAATCAAAGCCATTGAACTTTAAGATTTCTTTAGTGAATTCCTCTTGCTTGCTAAGAGGAACTTTTCTTGTAAGGAAGTCATGACGTGGAGTGTATTTAGCTTCTCTGATTTTTTTAACTAAAGGAACAATTCCTTTTTCTAAGTCGCCAAAGAATTTATCCAAGTCTGTAGTAGTAAAGCCCTCCTCATAATCATCAAAGAGAGTGTTATAAAGATTCTTTTTATCACAGTTCTTTCTTAAGAGAAGGAGCTTCTTATCCATCTTATAGACTTTTTCTAAGGTAGGCTCAAACTCCTTATAGCTGTTGTCTTCCTTAGCTTTAGTCCAGATAATATATGCGTTATTAAATAAGGTGGAAGCCTCTTTTTGAGTTTTGGCATCGACGTATCTATCTTTTTGAATGGACTTATATAATTCTTTTACAAGCCTTTTATCGTAGACACCTAATTTATCGTATTCTTTTTTATATAGCTTAGTCACTAAGCTGATATAGTCCTTGCTCTTGGTTATTTTAAAAGCCTTAGCAGAGAATTCTGACATGTCTCTAGCATCATCACTCATGCCGCCTTTAGGGCAGGCAGTCTCAAAATCATAGTTGATGATCTGACTAGCATGTGAGAAGACTTCTATTTCTTCTAAAAGCTTATATAGTTTCTCTAAATCCTTGTTCATTTCATTTGCCTCACTATAGAAATTATATACCAAAGCCAGTTTAGTTAGTCTTGAAGAAAGAATAATAACTAAGCTTTTGTTAAGAAAGCTCTTAACTAAAAGGGATAGGAAAACCTATTTTTCAAATAAGACCGAACTAGTTTTTCTAAGATAATGAGCAAACGCTTCTTTTGTGTCATTGGCTTTTCCACGGCTTATATAGGCTTTATTACCATCTGATAATTCAATCTCGTTCTTTTCTATTTTCTTAATGTATCTCATATTAACAAGATATCCTTTATGGACACGGACAAAGTCATATTTCTTTAGTTCTTGCTCAATGGAATTCATAGTGATTCGAACATCTAAAGGTTCCGGTTTATCATTCAAATGTATTCTCTGGATGTTTTTAAAACTTTCAACAAAAACAATATTATTTATTTGTAATTTTTGAATCTTGAATTGGGAGTTTGTTTCAATAGTCAAAGACATCTCTTGTGAGATATAAGTCTCAATATAGCTTTGCATAGTTTGCTGAAAATCTTCTTTGAAGTGAGCCTTTCTAATGAAACTGAAAGGTTGAACAGAAAAAGTTTCAAAGACTCTATTTTCAAGATTAGAAACAAAAATTATTACTGGATGAAGCCCACTTTCTCCTATTTTTTTAGCTGTCGAAATGCCATCAAACCCAGGCATATCAATATCTAAAAATAGAAGATTATACGGTTTATTATTGAATTCATTAAGCAGTTTGTTTGGAGTGTAGAAAGTAGAACCATCACTATCTATACCATTGAGAAAAAAGAAAGACTTTACTTGGCTATAGATGGCTTCACAGACCACTTGATCATCATCACAAACGGCAAATAGAATTTTAGCCATGATTCTCCCCTCCGTGTTTCATGTCTAGAAAAGCTTCAGCAATAAAAAATCCATTATCGAATTCATATTCAACATAACCATTATACTTTACGGCTGTTTTTTCAACGATACTGTGTCCTAAGCCATGAGAAGTTGAATCCTTTTTGCTACTCTTAAAAGAAAGAATGTCATCTCTAGTCAATGATTTTAAAACTGGGTTCTTAATTACAGTACAAAAATAGTCTTGCTTTATATTAAAAATACAAGTGATTGGAATATCTAATTGACCAGAAGCTTTAGTGGCTTCAATTGCGTTATCAATTAAGTTACATATTAAGGAACACAAGTCATTTAATTCAAATGGAAGAATTGAAGGAACTTTAGCTATAACAGACAAAGTAACATTCATGGAATGGGCTTTTAAAGTTTCAATGTTGATAATAGTATTTAAATCTTTGTTTCCATAATCAGCCGCCAAGGGAATGTTTGCAATATCAGCACCTGCTTTTCTTAAATATATTTCTAATTCTTTTTCTTTATTCTGCTCAAGCATGGTTTGCATAACAAGATATTGATTTTTGATGTCATGTTTAATATCATGGATTTCTTTTACTGATTGCTTAGTTAAAGTCATAGCTTGTGAATCTGCTTCTAACATTTTCTTTTCAATTCTAAGATTGCTATTATCTTGATTTTGCTTTAAATCTAGATAGATTAAAAAATAAACCAATATTTCTAGAACATAGAAGGCAGATAATGTCGATATAAAATAGATATCACTACTTGCCGAGGCCGCAAATACATAACTAGTGATTCCAATGTAAATACAAACTAAGGTTACGAAGACACTGTTTACTGAAACTACTAAAAAGATGGAATTCCCTGTAATGTTAGAAATTTTTGATATTGAATTAGATTTTACAATGATGGCAAAAGCCCCAATCAGGGAGAATAGACATATTGAAATAAACGCTTTTAAATCCGATGCCATATTTGTGTCATAGAAGAACATTAAAGAGTGCTCTAATTGGGAAACAGTTACTTCCATTCCAAAAAGTGTGGCTATTAAAATCACATTACTTCGCTTATCAAGCTTTGAGAAGATGAGACAGCAAGTAACTAATGATAAAAAATAAGCAATGAAGTAGTTGTAATAGAACAGGGGCTTGCAGTAATAAGCTAACATAAAAAAAGAAAATGTATATGCAGTATAAATAGTAAAACAAGCAGCAATTCTTAAGATGAAGTAGATGATAGATCTAGCTTTTTTCTCAACATTGGTGAATATTAAGGTAAAGGAAAAGGACATTACAAAAAGCTGAATTATGAAGGAAACACTATAGACTATATTAAAAAAATCTGAGATTGCATTCATTTTCTAAATCCTTAAATTAAAATAATTATAACGCATTCATTCTCAATCCACCTTATGCTCTTTATAAGAAGACACTAGATAGAAAGCTAAAAACGCCGCACTTGTAGTACCAGTTATTGACTCTAAAGAAATTAAAACAATTTGCCACCAAGGCATTGATTGTGAAACATTATCTCCTTCTCCTAAGCCATTCATACTATAAGAATAATTGCAAACAACATAGAGAATTCGGTGAGTGGCCTCTCTCATTTTACTAGCAAAAGTAGGAGAATCCTTAAAGCTATCTAAAGCTGAAGAACTTCCACTTCCTAAGAAACAGGAAGTTCCATTTAGAAAGCCATCCTGATAAGTCATATAAGAGGCACCATTAGAAGAAGCCATATCAGTGATAATGTAACCATCGAATCCGAATTCATCTCTTAAAACATTATTTTGAAGACTATTTGAAGCGCCAGCCCATGTTGTTCCAATTCTGTTAAACGAAGACATAGCCGCATGAGAATTACCTTCATCAATAGCTAAAGAATATTCAAAAGGAACCAACATTATCTCTCTGGCTTCTTGCTCATTTAACCAAACAGAGATTCCATTACGGTTGCTTTCTTCCTCATTAAAAGCTAAATGCTTTACATGAGTAATGACACCTTTTCCTTGCAGGCCTTTAATTTCAGCTCTTGAAGTGTAGCCAGTTAAAAGAGGATCTTCAGAAAAATACTCATGGTTTCTTCCACCAAAAGGCGTTCTTTGAATATTTACACCGCTTGCGTAGATTCCAGTTCTATTTGCTGCTAAAACATCCTCGGCAAAAGCATCACCTAATTCTTTAACTAGATTTTCATTAAAAGTACTAGCCCAAATTCCTTCACTGGGGAAAGACGTTCCAGTTTTGGTAGAAGAAATGCCTGTTGGCCCATCGTCTTCACTGGTGGCTGGTTTACTGACTGAAGATAGCGCTGATGTTGAAAATTGAGCCGAAGTTAAAAGCTCGGATTCATCCTCATAAGAGAGTTCATTTAGCAAAGAATCCCATTTAGAATCATCATAAGAAATTTTATTGTTGGTACTTGATTTTAAAGAAGCTAAAGTTAGATTGTTTTCTTCATTATAGGAAGGCATTGTTGTTTCAGTTTCAGTATATTCTTTGTTACTACTTAAATCTGTTATTAGTTGATCATTTAAATTTAAAGAAATAGCTGCTGCTGGATAAGTTCCTTCCCAATTGTTTCTTGAAACATAAGTTATTTTATTTTCGCCTCTATCAGAGCATTTGTTGATGTCTGATTCATCAAACTGATTAGTGATTGCTTTATTGGTATGAGTAGAAATTGAAAAGGTTTTATCATCAAAACTAGGAACGTTAACCGTTTTAACTAAATCAGCTTGCCCTAATTCATCCATACGGTTTGAGGTTGAAGAGGGAGTTTTTCCTTTTTTAGCTAGAAGGTTGTTTGTAGCACTATGAGAATCTTTAGCAGCAATGATCTGATAATCACCATTGTCTAAGATATAAGTTTTGCTTTTGTTGGAATCATAAGATTTAAATTGGCTCTTGTTTACCAGAATGGTTACGGTTTCTTTTGCTAAAGGCTGTAATT
>ENA-UOOK01000246-UOOK01000246.1-fermentation-metagenome-genome-assembly--contig:-NODE-246-length-68863-cov-59.223855_pt1 | contig 68863 bp, 64 predicted proteins | sample MGYA00245777_ERZ724023 | MGnify/ENA primary metagenome ERZ724023 (study PRJEB28704, sample SAMN03018312) | fermentation metagenome | biome: anthropogenic terrestrial biome; feature: soil; material... | reverse complement strand
TTTAAAGGAAATAAGATTTTTAAAGGAAATAAGATTTTTAAAGGAAATAAGATTTTTAAAGGAAATAAGATTTAAAATGTTATAAACTTCTAAAAACCTAGATAAAAACTAAATTAAACAGAATAAAGAAAAAAAATTTTAAATTTCGAACAATTTTTAGAGAAATTAAGTTAATCAATGAATTTTCAAAAAAACTCTTAAAAACTATAAAATTAAAAATGAGAATCAGAAATGGAAGAATATATGAAAAAATTTCTAATTTCTGATTTAACTGATTGATCTAAGGTTTTTCGCAGGTTATCATGAATATTGTTCTGTCACCGATTGTTTCGGCGCGGTCTGCGATCCTCTCGAGGAACCTTGCAACGAAGAGAATGTATACAAGGTAGGAGATTGTATCCTTCTCCTTGAACATGCTTTCTGATATATCTTTAAGGGCCTTGTCAAAGAGGTCGTCCACCTTGTCGTCCTCGTGGTGTAGCTCCCTTGCTATGTCCATGTCCTGCTTGAGAAATGCATCCAAACTCATCTGTATCATGTTCTCAACTATGCCTGACATCTGTTTAATGTCGTTCATTGGTTTTGCAGGGATGTCTTCGTCCTTGATCTGGCGCGCAACCTCAACTATGTTTGAGGCAAGGTAGCCTGTCCGTTTAAGATGACTTCCCACCTTTATACAGGTCTCTATAAATCTTAAATCTCTTGCAACCGGTTGTTCAGAAGCTATCACTCTCATAGCATCCTGTTCAAGGTGATAATTCATCTCATCTATCTTTTTACTTGCAGTTAAAACCTTCTCAGCCGGTTCATCATCGTAGTTGAAGAAGGTTTTTACAGAATCCTTGTATGCTTCGAGGGTTGCATTTCCGATTTTCTCCACATCTTTACTCAGATGATTCAAACGTTTTCGAAACAATACTCTTGGATATTTTTTCTCCATTTTTTCCTCCACCTTTTTGAAATAACTTTATGATAATGTTTTTGGAAAATATTTTTATTCAATAACTTCCAGTTCATCCGAATCTGCCTGTTATGTAATCTTCAGTGCGCTTGTCTTCGGGTTCCATGAACAGTTTCTCTGTGGGGCCGCTTTCAACGATCTCTCCGTTAAGGAAGAACGAGGTGTACTTGGAAACCCTTGTGGCCTGCTGCATGTTGTGGGTTACAATGATGATGGTGTAATCCTTCTTTAGTTTGTGTATCAGATCCTCTATCTTGGTTGTTGATATGGGATCCAGAGCTGAACAAGGTTCATCCATAAGTATAACCTCAGGGGAAACTGCTATTGTCCTTGCAATACAGAGTCTCTGCTGCTGACCTCCTGAAAGTCCCATTGCAGATTTATCAAGCTTGTGTTTAACTTCATCCCATAGTGCTGCTGCTTTAAGACTTTTTTCAACTTTCTTCTCTAATTTGTCCTTGTCTGCAATGCCATGGATCCTGAGGCCGTAGGCAACGTTGTCAAATATGGATTTTGGGAATGGATTCGCCTTCTGGAACACCATTCCAATTTTCTTCCTCAGCTCAACCACATCGACGTTAGGATCGTATATGTCTTCTCCATCGAGCAGAACGTCACCCTTCTTTTTGAAACCTTCGATCAGGTCGTTCATCCTGTTGAGGGTTCTTATGAAGGTGGATTTTCCACAGCCTGAGGGTCCTATAAGTGATGTGACGGCATTTTTGGGAATTTTCATGTTTATATCGTTCAGGATATGCACTTCGTTAAAGTAAACATTTAAATCACGTGTTTCTATTCTATATGGCATTCTATCGCCCCATCATCTTTTTTGAGTAGCGTTCAACCAGGGTATTGGTTAAAACGGTTATTACAAGTATTATAATTACAAGCACTGCTGCTGTACCGTAGGCATTTTGCAGGGATATTCCTTCAGTTGCCAGTACGTACAGATGCAGTGGAAGTGGTCTTCCAGGGTCAAATACCGATAGGGGCATTGCAAGTGCGGATCCAACTGCAAACATAATGGCTGCTGCCTCTGATATTGCCCTTGCCATTCCCAGAATCACTCCAGTTGTTATACCAGGAACTGCAGCAGGCAGTACCACCTTGTAAACTGTTTGCCATTTGGTTGCACCAAGTGCCAGGCTTCCCTCACTGTAAGATTTTGGCACTGAACCTATGGAAACTTCTGCAACCTGGAAGATTGTTGGAAGAGCCATGAGGGCCAGTATAAGTCCTCCTGAAAGTAGGGACCAGCCCATACCCAGGAACACAACGAAGAATGCCAGTCCAAAGAGGCCGAACACTATGGATGGTATGGATGCAAGGGTCTCGGAACCGAACCTTATGAGCTTGACAAATATGTTTTCTTTGGTGTACTCTGACAGGTACACTGCTGCACCAACACCGATTGGAGCTGCAACCAATCCTGCTATGAGCGTCACGTAAATACTGGACACTATCATTGGTGCTATTCCTCCACTTGCACCAGAATCCACAGGTTCACCGAATATGAAGTTGAGGTTAACCACTGGCATACCTTTCCACAGTATGTAACCTATTATAATCAGCATTATGAGCACGGTCAGAATACCTGAACCCCAGAACACTGCTGTCATTATTTTCTGAGCTTTTTTGGGTGATACAATTCTATGCATGGTAAGTACCTCCCAAATTGATGTTTTTTGGATTTATGGACATCACAGGTATCCTCCTCCAACATTTATCTTTTTCTTGTAGTGGAAGTAGTTCGCAATGACGAGTAGTATCATTATGAGCATGAAAAGAACGATTGCAGTTGCGAAAAGTGCACTGTAATGCATTCCAGTTGCGTATCCCATTTCAAGGGCTATGTTTGATGTTAAAGCCCTTACAGGATCCATTATTGAACTTGGGAACTGTGCAACGTTTCCTGCAACCATTATAACGGCTAATGTTTCCCCTATTGCTCTTCCCATACCTAGAATTATGGCTGTGATAACTCCAGGTACTGCTGCAGGAAATATGACATTTTTAATGGTCTGCCAGTGTGTTGCACCCAAGGCAAGGGATGCTTCCTTATATTCGGAAGGTACTGAGCGTATTGAATCTTCTGACACGCTTACAATTGTGGGCAGTATCATCACAGTTAATATTATGGATGCTGTGAGCATGCTGAAACCTGTACCTCCAAAGTAGGTCCTCATTAGGGGCACGAGAACTATCAATCCAAAGAAACCGTAGACAACTGAGGGTATGCCTGCAAGTGTTTCAATAACAGGTTTCATTATTTTTCTCACGGTTTTGGGTGCGATTTCAGCCATGAATATTGCACATAAAAGTGAGAGGGGCACTGAGAATATAAGTGCCAGGAGGGTTATGCCCATGGATCCCACGATCATGGGTAGAATACCGTACTGTCCTGAGGAGGGATCCCATGTACTTCCAAATATGAAGTTCAAGAATCCGTAGCTTTCCATGGCTGGCAAGCCTTCGCTGAAGATGAATACTATGATGAGCAGAATTATAACAACCGATGAAATAGCCGTTATAAAAAGGCCCTTTTCTATTAAAAATTCTCCAAGTCTGTCCTTCATTTAGGCACCTCAATTAACCTAGCACATTTTCATTTTTACTCTTCATTAAGTCAGTAAATCAATTATTCTTCAATTTAATTCTTAAGTTAATCAATTCACAGTTTTTTTAAAAGTTTTTTCAGTTAATCCCACATTTTTTTTAATTACTTTTTTGAGCGTGAAATTTGCATTTGAAATTAATTTTGATATTGTAATTTCAACTTTAGGATAATTCCAACTTTAGGTAGTTGCGTTTACAGGAACCACTTTTGTCTGTTTAACTATGGCCTGTCCCTCGGGGCTGAGTACCCAGTCAATGAATTCCCTGGTGATGCCTTCAGGTTGGCCCTTAACAAGAAGTGTGAATGGTCTTTGCAGGGTGTAGGAACCATTGCTTATTGTATCCTGGGAAGGATAAACTCTGTTTACCTTCAAGGCTTTCACATTTGAATCCAGGTTCACAAGGGATATGAAACCTATTGCACCAGGGTCCTGTTTAACAGCCTGTTTTACAGATTCTGTTGAGCTCTGGACTATGGCGTTTTTTTCTATCTTGGTTTGACCCATCACAAGATTCTGGAATGACTGCATAGTGCCTGAACCTGACTCTCTGACAATGACATGAATCTCTTCATTTGGACCGCCGAGCTGGTTCCAGTTGGTTATGTTTCCGCTGAAAATTTCCCTCAACTCATCAGTTGTTAGATTATTTACAGGGTTTGCGTTGTTTACAGCTATAACTATTCCATCCTTTCCTATCTGGTACGCGGTTAATCCTGTTGTATCTTCTGGTGCAAGTTGTTCAGAGCTCATTCCTATTTGAACTATTCCCTGGTTAACGGTCCTTATTCCAAGACCTGAACCTCCTCCCTGAACATTTATGTGCACGTTTGGATGGGTTTCCTGAAATTTATCCACCAGTTTTTCTACAACGGGCTGCACAGATGTTGAACCTGCAATTTGCAATGTTTCATAGTTACCTTTTGGTGTAAACATGTAAGCACTGATTATAACTAGAACTGCCAGTATCAGAATTATGTATTTCGAGTTCATATCATCACCTTAAAATATTCTCTTTCACTCTGACTATTTAAAAATATAGTGATGTTGAAACTCGAAATATTGGGTTTAAAGGTTTAAAACATATTTCTCTATCCTTTTTGTTTGTACTCCTTTTAAAAAAATGTTTTAAGATTTTCAGGACTTATTGTCCTGGTAAAGCCTATTCCAGTTTTTATTAGCTTGCGGGTACAACTTTTTCCTGTTTTATTATGGCCTGTCCCTCGGCCCCATGACCCAGTCAATGAACTCCTTAACTGTGCCTGTTGCCTGTCCCTTCACAAGGAATATGAATGGTCTTTGAAGTTTGCAGGAACCATCTGCAACTGTTTCTTCTGATGGAGTTATGTTGTCCACTTTCACTGCTCTGACATTGGAATCCAGGTTAGCCAGAGATATGAACCCTATTGCATTTGGATCTCCCTCAACTGGCTATTTCACAGCTTCTGTTGAACTCTGAACTATTGTGTCTGATTTTATCTTGGTGCCACTCATAACCATGTCTTCAAAGCCGCTTCCTGTACCTGAACCATCTTCTCTTGTTATAACATCGATTTTGGCATCAGAATCACCAACCTGATTCCAGTTGGTTATACCTTTTGCAATGTTTGTTATGCCTGCATTTGAACCTCAGCCCTGTACGTTTATTTTAACTCCGGGTGTTCTGCCCTGTAGGCCTGGACCAGTTTTTCTGCCACTGACTGTACAGATGTTGAATCTGCAATTGTTATTTTTTTATCGCTAGTTTCGTGTGTATAAACTTCGTAAGCACCTAACGCCATGATTAATATTACAATTATTCCAATTACGTACTTCGAATCCACTCCTTTCACCTCACTTCTAAACTTAGCACCCCCTATAAAGGTTGCTATTTATGTACTAATTAACACATTTTGTGATATTTATTTGGGTTATGCACTGGTTTTGGGAAACCAGAACAGAAAAGATCATATTTAGTGATTAATACTGTACAAAATGAATAAATTTAAATATTTTACAAGCCACTAGATCTAATCATGGTAACGGAAGAGTAATAAATGGAATGTTTAAACCAAGGCAAATCAAGCCCAGGCAAAGCCCGTGGAAAACATTTATAACCAAGGTTGAGCCCAACAGGTTAACAACAAGAGGACGCCTCCAGAAGATTTGATTGGTGGTATATCCTTTCCTGAAATGGTATACTTCCTAATAAGAACATCTGCCGTCTTACAATCAAAAATGATGTTTGAACCTGTTTTGGTACCATTCTGTGACCACGGTACAACCTCCCAGCACACAGGCAGCAAGGTTGTTGGCATCTGCAGGTTCACCTGTAAATGCATGTGTAACTGGAGAAATCCTTGCATTTGGACAGAATCATGATGAACCATAGAATTTGGAATGAAAACTTTTTCAGGATGGTGTGAGACTTTCACAGATATACAACAAAACCATAGATGAAACTGCTGAGGTTGTAATGAAGAATTTCAAAAAATGGCAAGAAAATACCGGGTTATGGACACAGGTAACCATACAGAGGATCCAAAGGCTAAAAAATTAATAAAGCTCGCAAAAAAGTATGGCTGTTACGGAAAGCATGTTGAACTTGCAGTTAAACTTGAAGAAATTTTATTTGATAAGAGAATTAAAATGAACATGGATGGTGCCAATGCAGCTATACTTTCCGATATGGGATTAAACTGGAAGCTTGGTAGGAATATTTATAATTGGAGGGGTTCCTGCTATTTTAGCCCATGTGAACGAAGAGCTTGAACATGAGGAACCCTTCAGAAAGATGCTGGATTTAAATGATATTTGATTTGGACTAAAAACAAAACTTTAACATTCAAAACCTTGATTTTTAGGTAATTAATGATCAAATAATAATTTAAGGAACTAAGCCAGATTTAAATAAAAGATATAACTCATAGAAAAATTCTACCTTTTTTTATGAGTAAAAATTGAGTAAAGTAAAAATTGAATAAAAATTCTTATGGGTAAAAAATTCAATAAAAAAATTCATTTGAAACTGGGGCTTAAAAAGTGACAAAGAGCAAACATGAAGAGTGGATTGGGCCTGAGATAAAGCTTAAAAACGTGTACATATGTCACAGAATTCCTGAACGAACATTTAAAATTGGGAATCATTACTTTCCTGTTTGTTCACGATGCACAGGGTTTTACATGGCTGCTTTTTCATACTTCGTATTTGTATACCTTTTCTATGTACACTACTCCATTTTAATGATCTTAACAGCTTTTCTAATGTTAATCCCCGCATTTCTGGATGGTACAACCCAGTTTTTAGGCTGGAGGACGAGTAGCAATACTCTGAGATTCATAACAGGATTAATTGGTGGTTTAGGGCTTGGAATTCTTGTAAAAGCTTTTAAATGGTTTTTGATGAGTTGAAGCTGACTGCTTTTTATTAGAAACATTTTATTAAAAATAAAAACAAAAAAATTGTTGCGAAAATCATATTTTAAGTACTTTAAACGCACCCCTTACTCTCAAATTTAGAATTCTATTCACAGCTTTAAGAAACTGAGAAGATTTAAAGTAACAAAACTGAAGGAGATTTAAAGTAACAAAACTGAAGGAGATTTAAAGCTAAAATGGCATCTTCTGGTTTATCCAGAATCTCGGGATGTTCTTTTTCTGGCGCTTCTTCTGAAGCGTTCTGGTGTTGTTGTACGAGGAATGTTCCTGTAAAACTCCTCTGAAGCGTCCAGTATCTCAACTGATATGTCCCCAATCCTTTCAAATGCTTTAACAACCCTTGAAAGGGAAAGGTAGTAAGTTGAACGGTCTTTGTCCATTGCATCATCCTCGGACATCATAACTGCCATCTTGTTCAGGGCCTTCTTTTGCAGTGCATGGATATCTTCCTCGTAATCCAGGACCTTGCCCTTGACGTCAAGTTCTTCGTTTAAAAAGGCTTTCATTGCGTACTTCACCATTTTTCTGGAAGTTTTGAACATGGATTTTAAAGTGTCCACCATTTCATCGTCAACTTTGTAACATTCCTTCTGTACGAAGTTTGCAATGTGACAGATGTAATCGGCTATGCGTTCCAGGTCGTAGGATATTTCGCTGAAAATCATGGTCTTGCTGAACTCTGAGTATGGGTTTAAGGATATGACGGTGTCCACAGATGAACGAATTTTCTCGTGCATGTTGTTTGAAACGTAGTCCATTTCAAGAGCTTCATTTGCCAGGTCTTTATCATAAGTTTGGAATGACTCAAAGGACATGTCAAACTGTTTACAGACATGATCAGCCATATTCTTAAGCATTTCTTTAAGAAGGTAATTTCCCGCAGATTCCTTTGAAGTTTTTTCTTCCTGAAACATCTCTGAAAACTCATCGAATTTTTTCAGATCAAGGATGTAAGCCCTCCTCACAACTCCACGTTTAACAAGTGGCTGGAGGAGTTTTGTAACGTACCTTCTTGATAATCCAAGTTTGTCTGCAATTTCATCCTGAGTAGATGGATTTTCGTGGAGTATGACATCAAGTACTGCTTTAAGAGTGCTGTTAGTTTTGGTCATTGTATCACAGTTATCTTCTTCTTTTAATCTTCACGGGGTTTCTTTTTTTCTTGTTCTTGAAGTTCTTACCGTGGTTTTTAATCTTATTGTTCCTTCTTTTATTTTTGATGTTTCCATCATTCCAAGAGTTTCTGTTAATGTTGCTGTCATTCCACTCTTCATTGTTCCATGCATTTCTCCTGCTTTTAATACCCTCATCCCAGGTTCCATCTTCGATACTTCTGTAGCTGGTGTTTCTATTATTTATGGTGTTTATGCAATCCTCTGCTATGGATAGTATAACATAGCAAAGGGCTCCGATAACCAGTAATGATATAATAAGGCCTAATTCGGAGTAAATCATGGAATATAAGTTTGTTATTGGGGTGTTAAGATTGGAAAATCCTGCTAAGAGTTTGATGGCACCGACTCCCATCAATATGTAACCGTACTCCTTTTTTATATTTTCCGGTTCTACAAATGGGTATATTCCCATTATTAAGAGTCCAGCTCCAATTGATCTGAATAGATTGTCGCCTGTGGCCTGTTCAAGAATGTAAAAAATGTGCTCTGACTTCCAGTAAACCGATGAAAACAGGTAGATTACCTCCACAGCCAGTATAACCAGGAGTGGAAATATGTAAACTATCTTCGAAACAACCTCCGGTTCAATCTTTTTAGGTTCAACATCCTCGAGAGGTTCTCTGAAAACATGCGTCATGAACTGATACAGCATAGACCCCAAAACAGCTCCTATAACTGTTCCTGCTATTCCCAGTGTTGAGGTTGTATATGCAACTATCCCGGAGATAACTCCGGCCATTAATATATCCAACGTCTTTGACATTTTATCACTAAAAAAGATTTAAAAAACTCTATTTAACAAGATACTCCCTTTCTCATTAATCCCATTGTTCAATCAATACTGCATTCCGGTTCATACGTTACCTTTGATCTTTTTCATTCTCTTTTTTTATACTTCAAATTGGCATAAAAATGTTTCTATTCAAATAGAATTTTATTAAGGTTCTACCAGAACACTATTTAAAGGCACTGTATAATGCATTCCTTTAATAAAATTGAGGTTAACTATCGAGTTGAGGTTAACTATCCACGAAAGGAAATAAAGATAAAAAAGCAATTACGTACTGAAAACATGATTTAATAAAAAATTTTGGGATAACATTATTTAAAATCGAAAAATTAAGCCTTAGGGGGGATTTGAACCCCCGGCCTATGCCTTACCAAGGCATCGCTCTACCCCTGAGCCACTAAGGCATTTGATACATTAGTACATGTTTAGTATAAATTAGTGTGAATTTTTAAATCTTAAACTACTTGATTAACCGTAAAATTACTTGATTGACTTCAAAATTTTATAAATGAATGAATTTTTATAAATGAGTGAATTCTAGTGCAGGGGATGGGATTCGAACCCACGTAGGCCTACGCCAGAGGATCTTAAGTCCACCCCCTTTGGCCAGCTCGGGCACCCCTGCATATGATGCATATACATCGAAGTTGGTTTAATGTCCTATATTAAGTTAACGGTTTCACCAAGTTTTTGACAGCATCTCAATGAAATAATTCCATTGATAACCAATTCAAATATGGGTCTACCAGTGAACTAATTTAGATTTGCATCTGAAGATCGAAGCCTGATCTAAATGCATTAAGAAATTTTTAAAAGCTTTAATTTAAAAGCTTTAAATTTTAGTTATGATGATTTCAATTGTTCTTTGAAGAAAATCTAAAATTACACAAAATTATATAAGAAACTTAAAACATATAAATCTTTAATTCAATTGAATGGAAATTCAATTTGTTCACGCCCAATTAAGAGCTAATTTTAACGTTAAATCTTTTTATACATGTGTAACAAATGTACAGTTTTACAGGTTGTGTCCAAATGAAGTACAGTGCTGAAAGATGTGGATATTGCGGTGCATGCGTCAGTGTGTGCCAAAAAAACGCTATTGAACTCAGAGAAACTGGAATAAGCTTCAACCTGAAATGTGAAAACTGCAACGCCTGTGCAAGTGTATGTCCGCTTGGAGCCTTGACCTTTGAGAACCATTGAAAAACCAGAATAAAAATAGGAACCTGTGATATAAATGAAAAAATTAAAGTATGATGTTGTGGTTGTGGGTGGACGCATTGGAGGCTCTGTTTCATCACTTTTTGCATCTAAAAACAAGGCAAATGTTTTGATGATAGAAAAGATGCAGGAGATAGGCACCCCTGTGCAGTGCGCTGGTGGAGTAACTGACGAGGTGTTTAAAACCCTCCAAATGAAACCTTCAGATTGTCATGTTACATCCCGGATTGAAGGTGCTGATGTTTATGTTCCTGACGGTAGAAGAGTTAGGGTTGCAGATGAAAAAACAAAAGGATACATTTTAGAGAGGAAAATGTTCGATAAACACCTGGCAATTGAATCAGCAAAAGCTGGAACTGATATAATGGTTAAAACCAGATTTAAAGACCTGATAATGAGGGAGGGTAAGGTTTGTGGTGTTGTTGCAGAGTATTTAGGTGAAACAGTTGAGGTTGAGGCAGATCTTGTGATAGCTGCAGACGGTGTTGAATCAACCCTGGCAAGAAAAGCAGGATTAAACATGGTTAAAATTCCTGAAAAAATCTTTTCATGTGCCCAGTATGAGGTGGTTGGTCTTGACGTTCCCTCAAACTGGTTGAAATTTTACTTTGGAGAGCAAGTTGCACCTGGAGGTTATGCATGGATTTTTCCAAAGGGTGATAAGGTTGCAAATGTCGGTTTGGGTGTAAGGGGAACCAAAGAAACTGCATACACCCACCTTAAAAGATTCGTTTCCAGAGTTGATGCAACACCAGTTGAACTCAACGTAGGTGGGATTCCAGTATCAGGGCCTGTTGATAAAACATTTGCAGATGGTTTGCTGGTTGTGGGGGATGCAGCAGGACAGGTGGATCCCCTCACAGGTGGCGGTATCCGTATAACAGCTGTCTGTGGGAGGATAGCAGGTGAAATCGCTGCAGAAGCTGTGAAAACAGGTAACGCGTCTGAAAAATTCTTAAAAAGATATGAAGACATCTGGAAGGAGAAAATAGGAAAAAATTTGGTGATGTCCCTTAAGTACAGGAAAGTTCTGGACACACTCACAGATGAAGATATGAACAGGCTTGGAAAATTTGCTGAAGAACATGATGTTATGTCCATATCCAAAATATCTGCACTCAAATTTGTTGGGAAAAATCCCCACCTTCTAAGGCTTTTGAAGGAAATACTTTAGATACCCTTAAATAGATATTATTTGAGCTCTGAAATTTAAACTGCTAAATATCTTGACAGATCAGCAAAGTTTAAGAGATCAACAAAGTTTAAGAGATCAACAAAGTTTAAGAGATCAACAAAGTTAAAGTCAATTAAAAACAACTCCATAACTATGCATTTGATGTGTGTCACGTTTCTACTGGAGGCATTGATGTGGACCCAACCCTTGTTTATAGGCCAGACATTGATGAGATGGAAAAGGGAAGAGATGTTGAAGGTTTAATCAAAGCCCTTGACCATGAAGATTTTATAACACGTAAAAATGCAGCTACAGCACTTAAAAATGTTGGAGATGAACGTGCAGTTGAAGCCCTCATCCAAGCTCTTAGCTATGAAGATTGGCAGGACAGTTACATTATTCTGAGTTCTGTAAGGGAAAGTTCAGCGGAAGCTCTCGGAAAAATAGGAGATAAAAGAGCTGTTAACCCTTTGATAAATGCAATGCTTGAAGATGTGGATGAAAATGTTCGGTGGAAAGCAGCACGCGCCCTTGGAGATATTGGGGACAGATCTGCAGTTGAACCTTTAACTGAAGCTTTGAAGGATGGGAGCTGGCATGTAAGGAAGGATGCTGTAGTTGCACTCGGAAAAATAGGGGATGAACAAGCCTTTGAACATGTGGCCGACGCACTGGAGGATGATGAAGGCCATGTCAGGAAGTATGCAGCTCTGGCACTTGCCAAAATAGGAGATGAGAAAGCCATCCCCTACCTTGTTGAAACCCTTGAAGATGACGACACCGATGTTCAATGGAAAGCCATAATTGCCCTTGAAAAAATTGGAGATCCTGCAGTTGAACCTCTCATAAACCTTTTAAAAGCTGATAACTGGCATGTAAAAGGTAAAGTGGCTGAGATTCTTGGTAACATTGGGGATGAGCGTGCTGTTGAACCCTTGATCAGATTCCTTGTTGGCGGTAAAAAATCCATGAACAAGTATGTGCGTGGAAAGGCAGCAGAAGCACTGGGCAATATTGGGGATGAGCGTGCTGTTGAACCCCTTATCAAAACACTGGATGATAAATATATATACGTACGTTTAAAAGCAGAAGATGCACTTGAAAAGATCAGATCAACTGGGAAAGTTTTCTGGATAATGCAGTACGATGATGGTGAGATATCATTTGACTACCCCACCACATGGGAGGTCACAGAAAACATGGATGAAACAAAAGTTGTGAAGGGTAACTGTGCAAACAGCGCTCTAACCTTCTCAATTAACAGACACGAAGATACCGGTGACATAAGCCCGGAAGAATTTGCAGAAATCCTCAAAAATGTTTTTCTGATTGAAAACAGTAAAATCATATCCAGCAAAGCATTTAAAACAGAAGATATGGATGTTTATCGTTTGCTTGGCGAAAACCCCCATAAAACGTCCAATACAAAGATCATGATCGTGGCATTTAAAAAACGCGACCTCCTCTATTACATCTGGTTTTCAGGAGAACCTGAAATCTTCAACAACCTGCAGGGTGACATGGACCTTATAACCGAAAGTTTCAGGATACAAAATCTTTAAATAAGTGAAACTGGATAAAGGGCTTGTTTTTGTAATGTTAATAGGTTCTAACTTGAGTGTGAAAGTAGTTAAGTGTAAGGAGCAGTTAAGTGTAAAATCAGTTAATTTATTTTTTTTAAATAGCATTAAATAAATCTTAAAAGGGGTGTTAAATGAATAAAAAGGTTACAATTTCAACATATGCTTGCAAAAATCTTTACTTTGCAGTTGGAGTCTTGAATGGGAAAATAATTGGGGTATCACTTCCAAAGTCCAGTGAACTGGATGCATTGAATGAAATTTCTCGTTCATGTGGGAGCATGCAGTTTGAAGTATCCGATAAATATCTGGAACTTGCAGAGAAGGTTTGTGCGGCTTATCATGGAGAAAAAATCAAATTCAATCTGAAGAACCTTGACATGGAGATTAGATCTGAGGGCAGTCCTGTTAAAACCCTATTTGAAAGGGATGTACTTCTTGAAGTTGCAAAAATTCCCTATGGTGATGTTAAAACATATAAACAGATTGCTCTTGCCCTCAAAACCCGAGGCTACCGGGCTGTTGGCACTGCAATGGGTAAAAATCCATTTCCCATTATCATACCATGTCATCGTGTTGTTAAATCAGATTTAACTGTTGGAGAGTACCGCGGTGGGGTTGAAATGAAAAATGAAATCCTGAAAAATGAGGGAATCCAGATCGAACATGGCAGAATAAAAAAAAGATAGATCTTTAAGGTTAATCTGATTTTTAAGCTTAACCTAAGTCTATTTTTCTTCAAATTTTTTAAGATATCATTTTTTTTAGGTTTTTGAGAGATTTATGCGCTTTAAACTGTAACCCGGTGTTGTGATGAGTCCTCCTAAAAATACAGCAGTATAATGGTTTTTCGGCTGATTCTGGTGAGTACCTATGTATTTTTTTCAGGTTTAATCATAATTTGAAAAAATCTTCGTTACCGCATACTGGTTTGTAATGATTCCAGTTACATATTTTCGGATAATATCTTTTTTAAGGTATTGTATAAACTTTTTAGCTTTGCTCCAGGTCTTTTTATCGCTAAATAATTGTATAAAATATGTTAATTCTTTTTTTAATGAGAAAAATCTAAGGGCTAAAAGATTAGTAAAACTCTGAGTTTCAACTCCTTTAAAATAGACATTCTCAGTAATACTTTTTGGAATACCCCTAGTTTGGACTATTTTCGGGTTAAATAAAAAACAAAAAAATTAGCTTGTCATGTTTAGATCTGTGGTTCCAGCCTTTTTATCATGAAGGCCATGAACGCCACAACCAATGGGAACAGGAACAGGTACATTACCAGGATCAGTTCAGGTGGAACTAAGGGCCCTAAAACTGTTGATGCAGCTATTAACATGACCATTGTAATAACAGGGAATAAAATAGCTATGAACATGTATATCATGGTGAAAGAGTTCAGTTTCTGAGCGTAATCCTTGAGTTTCATTCTCATTTCATAGGCAACATCTTCAGCTATAACATTGAGGGTTTTTGCAAGGTTTCCACCGCTTGCTAATGTTCTTGTTATCTGGTTGATGGCCCTGTCAAGGCCCTCTGAGTTTATTCTCTCAGCCATATCCCTTAAGGCTTTGTCAGTTGTTTCCCCGTATTTTATCTCTTCAAGCGTCCTTGCAAATTCTTCAGAAAGTGCACCGTAACCTGAAAGTGAAACAGACCTTATACTATCATGAAGTCCTATTCCAGCGCTTAGCTCTGTTGCCATTTGTCTGAGTGCAAATGGTAGTTCTTTTGAGGCTTCATTGGTTTTTTTACCCTTCTGAATGTTTGGTAAGAAGATTATGACCATTGCCATCATGAAAACAATAAGACCAAAGGCGAGACCTAATTCCACTCCAAAACCCAGTACAACAACGGCTCCGAAAACAACTACAAATGATATGGCAGCCAAAACAACGATGAGTTTCGGGTCTAACTCTTCCTTCTCTTCCCCCTTAAGCATCTCCTCAAGAGAAGCTCTGTTATATGCCTCTTTTTTCCGTTTGACATCTTCTTTCTCAGATGATCTCCTTTTTGTGCCCTCATACTCCGGGTTTATAAGCTCCTTGAAGATTTCAATTTCTTCCTTGTTCATGGTCTTCTGTTTTATAAACCTTGAGGACTTGGGGACATTTTTCTGTTTTAAACCCCCTAAAAATGATGGGCTTTCTTTTTCATTTTTCGTGGTCTTACCCTTTACTTTTCGCTCTTTTTTGGCGTCATTCAGTTTTTCCACAGGTTTAGAAACACCGTCACCCACCTTTTTGCTGGATGTTACAGTTATGTCGCCTATTATGTTGAAAAATTTTTTAAGACCATCGAAAGCCATTTTACCACCAAGCTATACATCCTTTTACAGGTTAAACAGGACCTTGTAACATTTATAACCTTCATAACACTATAATATTTTCTCTAGGAATTCATTGGGATTTGAATAATATTCCTGAATGCTCGTTCCAACTTCCTTAATGGATCTGATGTTGTTATCTGCCATGTACTCCAGTACGAGTCTTCTTTTCTCAATTTCCTCCTCAATATCAGAAATACTTATTCCACGTAGTTCTGCTATCTTTCTGAGGGTTTGACTTGCAATTCCCACATATTCAACTTTATCAGTAACGTTGTTCCACTCAAAAACACGGTTAAGCTGCACGTTACCTTCTTCCATACCCACAACTTCTGCAACTTCCGTTATCCTTCTTATTGAACCGCCTTCAGGACGATACATCCTGTTCTGCATTATTATGAGATCAAGGGCCGGTATCATGATGTTTGGAACGTTCATTGGAGGGTTTATCAACCTTGTTATTGTTTCTCTGGCAGTGTTTGCGTGCAGGGTACCCATACCTGAGTGACCAGTGTTTAAGGCTGTGAAAAGAGTTATGGCCTCAGCACCCCTCACCTCACCAACTATAACACGGTCAGGTCTCTGCCTTAAACAGTTCTTAACCAGTGTATCTATTGTAATCTCACCATGTCCCTCAATGTTAGGTGGACGGGTTTCCATACGCAGAACATGAGTGTGAGGTAGCTGCAGCTCCAAAGTGTCCTCAATTGTGATTATCCTTTCACGTGGAGGTACAAAAGCTGCAACTGTGTTCAATGTTGTGGTTTTACCAGAACCTGTACCTCCAGCTATAATTGCGTTACAGGGTTTCACTCCAAGCCCGTCAGTGCAGACCCATAGGAAAGCTGCAAGGTGTGATGACATGGTTTTAAAGTTTATCAAGTCAACCACAGTTAATGGATCCTTCTTAAATTTCCTTATAGTTAATGTTGAACCATCTGCAGATACAGGAGGTATTGTTGCGTTCACCCTTGAACCATCAGCCAGCCTTGCATCAAGAATAGGTGTTTGCTGGTCTATTCTCCTGTTGACCTGCCTGGCTATAACATCGATAATTGCCTTGATATCTGCATCATCCTCAAAAACGATGTTTGTAACCATCATACCCATCTTTCTGTGGTAAACAAAAACGTTCTTGTCTGTTCCTATGACCATTATTTCCTCAAGGTCATCATCCTTTATCAAGGGATCTAACGGACCATAACCAAGCATTTCCTGAGATATTTGTGTGGCAAGACGATCAACGTTTCTCGCACCTTTTGTTCTGAGGAAATCTTTAACTTCATCAATGAAGGAGTCCTCATCAATATTAAAATCTTCTCCCTGAGAAACTGCAACTTCAACAAGTTTTCCACGAATTTCATCAAAAAGTTCCTGTTCACTGTCTGAGAACTTGGGAAGAGTCACGTTGTAATGAGGTATCACACCCTCTTTCACTATTTCTGCTTCAGATCCACCAGAAACCTTTTTCATCTTCTTTGGAGCTTTTTTTGAAGGTTTTTTCATTATCTTATCTAACTTAAAACTTTCTTCTTCTCCATTATCATGAAGATCCCTCCTAACAGGGGTTTCTTCAGGTGCTTCCCCTTTTTCATCTTCTGGCTCTCCATCTGTTGCAAATTCTCCCAGAAGATCCCTGAGTATCTCCTTACGTTTGTCTTTCATAGGCCTCACTTACCTATATACAGTATCCAATATTTAAGCATAACTTTATCTTTGTGATACATATTTCAGTTTGTGAGAAATTTTTAAAGGTTAAAAAAAAGGTTTTATATCTCCTTCAAGAAACATGTTCCAGCCGATGGTTTGAATGTAAAATAACGCAATTATTCTTTCTTTTTTTCTTTTTTATACCCTTAATGCCTACTTTTTCATGATTAAGGCAAGCTTTCATGTTTAAATATTAAATGTTGGTGTGATGGATTGGCACTTGAAATAAAAAAAATATGTATAAACCTTACAAACAATAGTAAAGCTATGAATCTAAGATGCAGATGTGGGGACGATTGTGTAAAACCTGCAGAGAAAGTTTTAAAAAATATTAATAGGTTTTACACTCCCTGCCAGAGTTGCAGGGATGTGAAGTTAAACAAGTTCGCCCCACTTAGAAGCCAGGTTAACTTAGAAGACATTGACGCTGATTTTGGAAGCTGCAAATGCGGAAAAAGGCACCTTGATGCTGTGATGGCGCACGTCCTGAAGATCATGATTGAAACTGGGCTTAAAACTCCAGAGGCAACGTTGAGGGATGCATGTGTCCCCCTCGTCACTCCGGGTTATCCAACGAGATCAGTTCCCTACCTTCCTGAGAATTCTATGGTAGCGCTTGCAGACAGGATGGATAAAAACTGTGCTAAAAGGATAGTTGAAGATGTTCCGGAGATTAAAGGAGTTTTAAATGGAAATATGCGAAAAACTGTTGGAATCCTGGATTCTAACTCTGATTCACATGTTTACAAGTTGCTTGCAGGCTGCGACATGCGCTGTGATGTTGTGCAAACTCCCTACGGCGCAATTTGCATCTACAAACATCAGGGAGAGATACATATAGAATTTCCAAAACCTGTATCCCCAAAGGTCACAGCACTTAAGAGAGTTCTGGATGAATACAACAGTCCAAGAGTTCTTGACTGTACATGCGGGCCTGGAACACTTGGAATAACCTGTTTAAAGGCGGGAGCTGAAAGTGTTGTTTTCAACGATCTCTGGTACCCTGCAGCAAGAACAGCAACCCTGAACCTGGAAGTCAATGGATTCCCAGTGAAAATCCCAAAAAACCTGAAGGAACTGGAGGGAACAAGTTGGAGTTCCCCTGAAACACCAGTTGCACTTGGTGACAATTTCGAGGTTTACTCTGCAGATCTCAGGGAGCTTAAAAGCATTCTGGATGAACAATTTGACATCTGTATCATCGATGCATTTCCAGGTGTGGAAACTGCTGATCTTGAGGATGCAGTGAGGGATATTTGCAGGGAGATCGTGGTCATTTAGAATTTTTTATTAAAAAAATCATTTTTCTTTAAAACAATTCCAATTATAGTGAATGACCTAATACTTTAGATTAATTATTTAGAAAAAAATTTGTTTATATGCTTTAAATTTGTCAAATCTATAATTTGATCAAGTTATCCAAAATTTATAAGTTTAAAAAGTTATGTCATTCACTATAAATTCTAGTGAAGTTTTTTTCTGTAAATGACATGTTCCATTACGAGTACTGCTAAGACTCCCATGACAAATCCGTTGGCAATTATTGGTTTGATAATTGTGGGGATTTGAGAGGATACACTTGTAGGAAGGAAAGCTACAACAGTGGCGAGAATTATGGGTAACCCTATGATAAATCCATCATCCATGCTTTTGATTGCATTACTTTCAATAGCTAAGAGGAGTGCAGCCCCTATTTGTGCGGTCATTATGTAAATTAAAACTGTTCCAATCACCGGTGATGGAATGCTACTTATGAACCCTATGGCTAAAGGTGAGAATGCTAGTATAATAAGGCCTACTGCAGCGGGTATCATGGTGAACCTTGATGCACATTCTGTGGCTGCTATAATCCCAGGACTCATGGAATAATCTACGGGTCCAATAACTCCAATGAAACCTGCAAGAGCATTACCTGCACCTGTTAAAGTTATTCCTTTTTTGACTCTTTTTTCCATTTCATCTGCATTCAAGAGGGATCCCACAGCTTGTATTGAGCCCAGATCATTTATTGCGAGGGCTAGGAAACATATCAAGAATGCTATAATAACTCCTGGATAAGGGATGGATAATGGGGCAATGAAATTACCAGGTATTGCCAGGGCAGACAGACCAGATACTTGAGGTACTGTTTTGAAGATTCCATAGTATGCGAGGCTTCCAACTGCCATGATCCAAAGAGGAAGGGTTGATTTCCACAGTCCTTTGAGAAGACCATGGGCTATAAATGCAGCGAAGACCAGTATCAGTGCGAATACAAAGTTTGAACTTGGTAAAGCAACATCCCCTGCAGTTATAAGATTTAGAATTGTTGGGGAAAGAGTGAACGCTATTAGCATTAATATAACCATCACAACTCTTGGTGTGAAGAGTTTTTGCACGTATTTGAAGAGTCCACTACCTGCAAGAATTGCAAGAACAAGACCTCCAATTATAAGGGATGTATTAATAGCTCCCATTCCTTGATCCAGGGTTGCAAGGACACCTATTAAAAGAACAGTTGCAGGTCCAATGACAAGGGGCATTTTATGTCCCCATAGAACCTGTACTAGTATCATAATTCCGGTCAAGATCAACAATTTCTGTATGTAAAGTATGTAGGATCCTCCTTGAATCGATCCTATAACTGCTCCAATAATAAGTATGGTGGGAATGGTCACAGCTAACCACTGTAAACCAAATACTAACATTTCTGAACGTGGGGGTTTATCTTCAAGTCCATATTTTAACTGCATAAAAACACTAGCACATATATAATTTTTTTTAATATTTAAACCTTATATTTATTTAAACCTTATATTTTTGCATTTTAGAGAACATATTTTGCATTATAGGAAATATAGCTTATGCGCATAGTTCAAACAGCTAAACATTGAGCTGTTATCAATCATCAGGCAAAATAATAATTAAAAGGTTTAACTGTTGTATTATTCTTTCTTTCAGTTGTTATTTAAACATGCCAATGGCAAAAATCTTTCTACTTTTATATCTCTTTCTCCATTTCTACCTTTATATCTCTCTTTTATCCATGTTTTCACCAATTATTCATTTTAGAGTCTTTAAACTATGATAAATATGTAATTACTTATATATTTAACTCTTTTATTTTCTACTACACCCATATTTTTAATCCTTAATTGTTCTTATTGAGTAATCTTACTCCCATTTACGTTAGGTTAAAATCTTATTCCCATTTACGTTAGGTTAAAATATAATGAATGACCTAGGACTTTAGATTAATTATTTATAAAAAATTTGTTTACATGCTTTAAATTTGTCAAATCTATAATTTGATCAAGTTATCCAAAATTTATAAGTTTAAAAAGTTTAGGGTCTTGGTTTTTTTAGGTTTCGGAGAGCTTTTGCAGGGCTGTTTTTGTGTTGTGGCCCGTTGTTGTGATGAGTTCTGCTAGGAATGCAGTTAGTATGATGGTTCTTTTGGCTGATTCAGGCGTATATTTATGTAATTTTTTTAGGCTCAGTCCTGATTTGCATAATTTGAAAAAGTCTTCGATTTTTCCACGTATGGGTTTGTATCGTTTCCATTTTTATATTTTCTGGATTAATACCTTTTTTAGTGTATTGTATGGTTTTTTAGACTTTTTTTCGGTCTTTTTATCTTTAAATACTTGTAAGGGGCAGGTTAATTTGTCGTCTAGTTTTTGTATTTTGAAGTTTTCTTTGGGAAAAATTAAAGGAACGATTTTATACTTGGAAATACTGATTTGGTAGTTTTGGTACTTGTAATATCCTCTGTGGAATAAGATTATGTCTCCTTTTCGGATTATTCGTCTTTTTTTTCAGGTTTTCCATTATCTCATGGAATATCCTGGAATCATGCGGTGTTCCAGCATGTATTATAATAGCAACAGGCATTGCAGATTTGTGTTCTATGACTATTATGGCTCTAAAGCCAATATAAAATCCATAGGAGGATGAATAACTCCATTTCAGATCCTGTTTTTCTAGGTGTTCTTTTGAACGATGTTTGCGTTATATATTGTAATCTAAGTCCACAGGCGTGGCATCAACAATAAATGTCCGTTTTCCACGCCTTTTAAGAGGTTTAGTTTGTATTAATATATTATTTACCATTTTAATGTACGTATCAGACTTAAATCGTGCCAAAAATTCTGAAACCTGAACCGCATTTGGAACTTCATTGGTTTTGAAGAATTTTTGCAACTTTTTATCCCTTTTTAGCTTGGAAACAACAAATTTTATGGCGATATTAAAGAAAATAGCAGTGAAAACCGATAATTTTAAATATTTTACTTAACAAGATATAGTTTGGGTCTTCTTTACTGTAATTTAAGTGGTGCTCCATTTTTATCGCCAAATAAAACTATTTAAGTATTAATACTTAAATTTAATGATTTAGAAGCCCACTCATTCTCATAAAACAAAAACAAAAAAGTATTTTTAAAAACAGAATAGTAATGGTCCATAAAATGTGCCAAATTAGAAAAAAATTCTTTTTTCAACAAAAAAATCCAAAACCCTGAAAAAGTTATGTCATTCACTATAAATCTTTTTTATACCTAAACTTTATAAAAAAAATTGAATTAATTTCATTCATTTTAAATTACATTCATTCATTAGTTTTTTTAAGTTATTTTTTCAAGTTCCAAGGATTTTAACCCATTCCCATATAAATGATGATTGCAGGGACTATTAAAACCCCCATTAAGTTTGATTTGTTGACACCAAGGTAATGGGGAAGCAGTCCCAGTGCAACTGCAGTAACATAGACCATGAGTATGAAAGGTGCGTTGGAATGTTCCATAACTGCAAAAAGAACTACAATGAAGGTCATCAGTATGATCACAGCCCACGAAAGTCTTGCATAGTCTATGCGTTCTATGGATTCTGCTGCAAGATCTCCGCACTTAAGGCATAGGATCAGGGAGAGGGAGACTGCAATGAGGGATGCGAATATGAAGAGCAGAAGATGGTTGAAGTCGAATACCTGGATGAGCTTGTCTATGTAAACTGCAATACCGCTTCTTGGGTTTCCAATGAGGTAAATGGCTATGAGTGAGAAGAGTGCATCTGAAACATTGACCCCGCTCATTGCAACGAGAAATCCCTCCCTGTTTTCACCTGAATCTCCTCCCCCACTGAGCTCTTGGGCCAGTATGCTTCCCTGAGCCGGTCCCATTCCAGGTAAAAATCCCAGGATGGTTCCTGCAATTCCTCCTGCAAAAACTCCCCTGAGAACCGTTCCATTGAACTGGAAGTTGTGGAAGCTGTTCTGGTTTGGAACAACCGAACTCTGGGACATGCTGTAGAGGAGGGTGCTCACACCGAAAAGTCCCGTGAACATACAGAGAAGCGAGACGTTTGATGATACTGGTGTGCTGAACATCACCCATCCCATGACACCCGAGAGCAAAAAGAGGAGCACAGCCCATAAGAGTGATATCAAGTCACTGTTGAGGCGTATAAACATGTAGATCACAACCCCTGAAAGGATGATCCAGATGTAGGGCTTGAGCCATGTGTAGACTGGAGGCAGTATCACCATGAAGAGGGGCAGGAGCAGGATGGTGACAAGGATGGATCCGAATCCTCCAACTGCAACGAGTCTTATTGCTTCTTTACCTTTTCCATGGAGCAGGAAATAATGTCCCGGCATGATTGACATCACTGTTCCCTCATCAGGCACTCCAAGGAACATGGAGGGGATGAACTCAAGGAGGGCGTGGGATATGGACATTGAAAGTAGAAACACTGCAAGAACCTCCGGGGACATGAAGGTTAAAAGGAATGCAGAGGACGTGAAGAGAAATGCTCCAACTGTGTTTACATGGATTCCAGGGATTAAACCTGTGATTGTTCCGCAAAGCACTCCTAAAAGACATACAAGGATAAGTTCCCACAATTTTAACACCAAAATCATTTCTACAAGAGTCCAGCTTGAAGTTTTGAATCATGCTGGAGAAAAGGTATTAATTATTCACTTAATTAGTATTATGTATAATATTAATATTTAAAATAGTATTATTTATTTGTGGTGCAGAAGTGGGGTTTTACCAAAAATTGATTTTTAGGATTGATGTGATTTGATGTTAAAATAAGTTTTAATTAAAATAAGTTTAAAAACTAGTTTTTAAATTTAAATATCGAGAAAGGGTGGATTCTATGTTAAAATTAATGTTAAAAATCGTTTATATCTTCAAAAAAAAAGTTTTGTTGTGGATATTCACATGAACATCCCTCAAAAGTTTTACATCAACCTTCTTACATCAACAACTTCTATGCTTGCTATACTCTGGAGCTTGGAAAAGTTTTCCTCAACTTGTTCTGTACCGCCTTCTTCATCTTCCACTACAACCATTACGTTGAGGGCCACAAGACCGAAAGCTATTGGTTCTTCCTCAATCTTGTGAAGTTCGGTGTTTTCTGGTATTGATTTTCCAATCTCTGCTTTGATACTTTCCAGATCAACGTCAGGACTTTCAGGCATTAATTTTATTGTTGCTACAACTTTCCCCATCTTAAATTCCTCCGATAAAAATGAAATATGCAAAGTATTAATTTATGGGCCTTTAAAACCGCACTCACATTTATAAAGATGGCCGAAGGTTCTGCATTTCTGGCATCTGTATATTATCCTGTCGCATTCAGGACAGACAAATTTCACGTAATTTTCCACAGGGGATATCTCCTGTTTACAGGATGTGCATTCTATTTTTTCCATTCAATCTCCTCCAATAAGTGTATACTTAGAATTTTTACCTTTAATAACAGCCAAAACCCTTTCAGGGTATCTGCCGTTTACAACGTAACAAGTTGATTTGTACTGGAGCAAAAGCTCCCCTAAAGTTTCGTCCACCGATGTTTCACCAAAATTCAGTAGTTTTTTTGCACTTATATTTTTTATAAGTTTTGCATCATCTTGTGGTGGGTAACTTGTGTATATACCATCTACATCTGTTGCTATTAAAAGTTTGGCTTTTAGAAGTTGTGATACGTAGCATGCTATGGAATCTGAAGTCACGCTCCATGAATGTTTAAGGGGATCCAGAAACTCCATAAGCCTGGAAGGCAGTAAAACTGGGAGTTTACCATTTTTTACAGCTTTTTTAGCATCTAAAATGGAATAAACAGCCAAAGCATCCGGAACTTTGTCTGCAAGGAGCATTCCAAGGATGTCCATACAGAGTATGGCAGTCATGTGATTTGCAGTATCAGAAAATCTCATTCTTGCATCATAATTTCTTAATCTGTTTGCAAGAGCCCCTCCACCGCATACAACAAGAGTACTGCTGCCAACAAGTTGCCTGCAAAGTTTTATGGCATCTTCTGGGAAGAGGCTTCCCCCAACCTTCACAACCCATTCCATGAAATCGCCTGGATCTTGTTCAGTTAGACCTGTAGTTCAAGAATTAATTTTTTTCAATTTTTTAGGTTAAGGCTTTTATTTAAGGAGTTTCAAGTCCTGTGTTATTTTATCTACCTTCTCATCTTCATCAGGACCTATTCCAAGGCAGGTTACGGTTGATTTTGGGATTTCTGTATGCCCAGCATCTGTTACAAGATAATTTGGAAGTTCCGCACTTTTAACGAGCTCATGGATTTCAAAAAGCTCCCTCAACGTGTTGACCTTTACAACAACCTTTTTTCCACCTTCAAGTTCCCATTTCATTATAGAATTTTTATCGGCTCGTTTGTATGCACCTAAACTGGCATGGCAAGCTTGAGCAGCAATTTTTCCTCGGCTCATCTTGAGATCAGCCCGCATAACTATGACTTGTTTCATTTTTACACCGTTAGATCAAAATTAGAATTTTGCTTAAAAAATTAAATCTATTGTTTTAATTAAATATTCTAATTAAAATTATTGTTCAATTAAAGTTATTAACTATGGATTTTCCAATTTTCAGTTGATGATATGAAATTTTCAGTTGATGATATGAATTATTGGAAGACATGATATTAAAGATATGAACTAGTTATGATCATCAAAAGATAAGGATCTGGCTTTAAAGGTAAAAAAATCAGATCAAACGATTTCTCAGATCAAACAATTTCCAAACTTCAGAATTCGTTTACCAATTCGTTCAGTGTCAAGGGAGTAAAGCTCTAATCCTGGTATTACAACCCTCACAACAGGGATCTGAATTTCAGGGCGGGTTAGATCTGCATAGAAAACATCGTGGAAACCGCAGTTTCCAAGGAGTTTAAGGGAGGTTTTTATATCCTCTTTAAAAGATTTTCCTGACCTATCTTTAATATCTGCAATATTTACTTCCATCTCAGATTCTCCGAACCAGTGCCTGTTGATGCGTTTCATACGTTCGTATCCTGCCCTTCGCATGAACACTGCGCGAACTGTGTCCTCCCTCGTGCCATGAATCTGGGTTGCTCTGCTCTGTGCCACTTCTGTAAGTGCTCTTATTGCAGCTATCTCAGGATCAAGGTGAGTTCCAACTCCTAAAGTTAAAAGAGCAGGATCTTTAAGTACTGGGTCATCTGAAACTGCTGCTATGGTTGTGATCTTAATATCAGCGGTTAGATCTACAAGCTTCACGTTAACTCCCGCATCACTGAATTTGGTGAGTATGCCACTTATTATTTGATTTTCAGTGCCTTTGCAGTTCACTTCTGGCATGGAGCTGCGTTTGGCCTCGAATATGCTCCATGCATCCCTTTCCACAACTTCCATAATGCCGTGAAAAACAGCTTCCTCCACCCTGTTTCCAGATGCAAGGCCATTCGTGTTGGATTTAAAAAGGCTAATGCCATCTATTGGGTTAAAGGGGTGGTAAACTGAATTTGCAGGCATTAAATACTCATTTTCATCCTTTAAATTTATGGTACTTACCCAGTCGAGCTTGGATTTTTCATGATCCCCACATGAATTTGGAAGTATCAATGATTCTGGATCTACACATCCATCCATTTCATCAAAGGCCCCGGAGATAACCTGTTGTTTGTCGTTTTTTTGCAGCTCTGCTGAATACCTTTCAAGGGACTCCATCATTGCAGATGCTTTAGCCTGAGCTTTTGTAGCTCCTTTACCTGCATACACACTTACAGCACCTTCTGCAGCAGAAGGACGTATTGCGGAGTAGACTGGTATGCCCAAACGATCTAAATGGGTTATTTCAGCTATTCTTGTAACTCCTGCTGTTTTTAATTTACCCGAAACGTTTTTTATGGTACTTTCCGGAGATATGGACCTGTGTGTGCATCCAAAATATTTTATTGGAACTTCCTGGAACATTGAAATCACTTGAAGTTTTTTTCATGGATTTTTTTAATTTTTTTATTGTATAAATTTTAGCTTTAACTTAGTTTCAGTTTTTTAAGTTTCAACTCTCAATTTCAGACTCATTTACAGTTTCACCTGTTCCTATTCATGAAAAAATAATTAATTCCTGTTACATTCACAGACCAAGCATGGATTTTACAGTTAAAACAAGGGCAACAACTGTTGTTATTCCCCATATGATGGGGTTCCATTTTAGAACCTTTGTACCGTCCAGTATACTTATGGGTATTAAGTTGAAAAATGCAAATAAGCTGTTAACTGCAAATCCAAAGGTGGCTATCATTTTAAGTAATGGGGAAAATGTTGAGATTGGCATTAACATTAGGAAGAACAGAGCAAGGATTATGTTTGTAAGTGGGCCTGCAAGAGATATTTTTCCGTTTTCTTCCTTTGTAATGTAGTCTCCCTGAATGTAAACTGCTCCTGGAGCTGCAAATACAAAACCGAACATAGTTGTGATAATTGCCAGTATCAATCCTTCAACCCACATCTTGAACTCTGCCTGAAAGCCGTACCTTATTGCAACGAATTTGTGGGCCAGCTCGTGCAGAACAAATCCAACGCCGACAGTGAGGAAAGTTACGGGGATTAAGCTTACTAAAACGTTTATTTTGCCCCCACTGAATAGATAAGCAAATATAACTGCTATAACTGTCATGGAAATGAATATGTCCCTGATTTCCTTGGCTGTGAATCCTACCATAATTTAAGAACCTATCTCTCTACATATAATAATTTGCATTTTTATAATTTCCATTTCAATATCAGGAATATCCAGTATCATAAATACAATATCTGTTTTCCCTTCCAATTTATAGGGAAAAGTTCGTTGAAGAACTTATTGTATAATTTTTATATGAATAAAGGGAAGCTCATTGAAGGAACTTTTTATACTCATAAAATTTTATGCCTGCAAATGATTTTTGCAAATGATTTTCAGTCTGTGGTTCCATGGCATTGAAAATTTAGAAAAAAGCTTTTTACTTGGACTGATTTTATAAAGTGCAAATTACATAATAGAAAGCATAAAATTAAGAGAATTACATAAAATTAAGTAGAATTAGGTTTAAGAAATTATCTAAGGTTTATATATGGTTCTCTTATATTATCCTTGGTGAAAGAGATGGCAACTAAATGTGAATACTGTCAAATGGAAGGCGGCTACGGTGATCTCATTTTTGAAACAGATCACTGGATGGTTTTTCTTGCCCCAAGCCAACGTTACCTTGGAACATGTGTTGTTGCCCTTAAAAGTCAACGCAAAAATCTATCCGAGCTTGAAGATAGTGAATGGATGGACTTTGTAGAAATTGTGAGAAAGCTGGAGCTTACAATGGACAGATCGTTTAAACCAACACTTTACAATTGGAGCTGTTTTAAAAATGCAACTTTCAGGAACCAAAAACCAAATCCTGAGATTCACTGGCATTTCATACCCCGATACAGAAATAAAATCAAATTTAGGGGAACCTTGTTTGAAGATCCGGATTTTGGGTACATTCCACAGCCTGTTGAAAAAAGGTTACCTAAAAACCTTATGAAGAGCATTATGACAGTAATTAAACAGAATTTATAGTATAATAGCTTAATACTGAATATTCACGTTTAATTTTTCTTTTCATCTATAACATACGATCTGGAAGTACTGGTAAAGTTTTAAACTAGGCATGCCAGGATCGTAGTTAAACAGCATCTTAGTCGAGTTATTAAGATAAATAAATTAAATTAAAATGAAACACAATATTACAATGTAAATCTTTAAAAATTGATTAAACAACAGAGATGATTCCATGTCCAAAGACAGAGTTAACAGGATAATCAGCAGGATGCACGAGGAAAATTTGGACTCCATCCTGGTACTTGAACCCCAGAACATAAGCTACGTAACAGGTTTCAATCCTTCAAGCTTTTCAATACTGATACTAAAGGACGAACCCATATTATTCACATCTAAATTAGATATTGATGATGCTTCTAAAGTTTCGATGGTCCAGGTTGAACCTTTCGAATCTTTAAAGGATATAAAAGAAAAATTAGGGGGAAATGTTGGAATAGAAGGTTCAATGACTGTTAAAACGTATAAAAAGCTTTCAAATAATTTTAAAACTCAAATAACAGATATTATAGAAAAATCAAGGATGATCAAATCTGGAGATGAAGTGAAAAATATTGAATCTGCACTTAAAATAGCTGAAAGCTCAATATTGGAACTTGAATTTTCAGGAACTGAAAACGATATTGCTGCACAGCTTGAATACAACATGCGGGTTAAGGGGTCCACAAAACCTTCATTTGACACTATAGTTGCATCAGGCCAGAGATCAAGCATTCCTCACGCCACTGTAACATCAAAACCAGTTGAAAGTCCCATTGTAATTGATTGGGGTGCAGTTTACAACAACTACTGCTCAGACACCACAAGAACCGTTATTGAAACTGATGAACAGGAAGAAATATTTGACATAGTGGTTGAAGCTCATGATGAAGCGTTAAAAGCAATAAAACCCGGTGTTCTTACAGCAGATGTTGATAAAGCTGCAAGGGATGTTATAACAGAACATGGGTATGGTGATAGCTACATACACTCAACTGGCCATGGTGTGGGTGTTGAAATACATGAAGGACCTAATTTATCCATAAAAAGCAAGGAAACCCTTGAAAAAAATATGGTTGTCACGGTTGAGCCTGGAATCTACCTTGAAGGCAACTTTGGGGTGCGTTTTGAGGACATGGTTCTGGTAAAAAGCAGGGGAAAAGTTTTAAACAGGATGAAAAAGAAATTGACCTTTTAAAAGAGTTTAACGCGTTGTTAATGTTACTTTTTAAACGCTCTTTACTTTTTTTAACCTTTTACTTTTAATTTTTTTTAATTTTCTAACACTTTAACAGTTTTTCTAGTTTTTTAGTACTTTTAGTACCATTTTTTTAATAACATTTTTTTCGTATTGGTTTACATTTAAGATTTTTTTCATTGAAATTTTAATGGACTTTTTTTAATGGACTTTTTTTGCTCAAGCTATGATTCGGTTACAAGTTCTGTAAAAATCATCAGTGTATGTGAACTTCTAAGTGGATACACCAATAAATATATAATAAAAGTCCAAAGTAACTATATTAATATATCAAAACCTATTAGAAATATTATTGGTGAAAAAATGGCAATTATACCTCCTGCATTGTCGCCCATATCAACAAGTCTTGACAAAATGTTGCCTGATAAGTATCTAGTCCGTATTCAGGAAACTCTGATAAGGGCTGGTATGTATGTTAAGGCCTCAGATATTATAACCCTTGTACTTGTTTCAAGTATTATGTTAGGCCTAATTGCAATGCTTGTTTTTGTTTTACTTGGAATAAATCCTCTCATTGGGCTTTTAATCGGACTTTTAACACCTTTGCTAATTATAGCAGGCTGGCTTTTCATTTCAATGGAACGCAGGGTTGATGCAGTGGAAATGGCCACACCTGATTTCTTAAGGCAAATTGCATCTCTTTTAAGGGCAGGAACTGGTGTTGAAACAGCCATGGAAGATATTTCAAAACATGGTAAAGGTCCACTGAACGATGAACTCAAACGGGCTGTAATCGAAATAAAAATAGGCAGCACATTTGATGAAGCACTTCTCTCCATGGGGGAACGTTTGAAATCCCAAAATTTGGATAGAACCTTTAGAATAATACTTGAAGGTAGAAGAGTTGGAGGAAGTTTAGCTGAGGTTTTAGAAACTGTTGCAGAAGATTTAAGGGCTGTACTGAGTTTAAAACGTGAAAGAAAGGCTAATGTGATGATGTCTGTAATGTTCCTCATAATTGCAGCCATAATTGCAGCCCCATTTGCACTGGGAATGATAGTGACCTACTCCACGTTCATAGCATCTGTAGGTACTGCAAGCCCACTCACAGATGCTGCAACAACGGGTGCAGGCGGTTACATAATAATACACTCTGCAATAGTGGGCATTCTAATTGGTATCATTCTCTACGGAAACCCAAAGAAAGGAGTGAAATTCACAATTCCACTCGTGCTGCTGTCTTACGGAATATTTTACATCATAAAAACATTTGGACCTTCATTATTAGGATTTTAATCGTGGTGTTAGCATGTTTGAAGTGTTGGAAGATGAATCTGGGCAAACATCGGCAGAACTCCTGCTGGTAATTGGAGGCATGATAGTAATCGCAATTTTCATGCTTTTGATGTACAAAAACTACGTTACAGGACTTGGAAACGAGGTAAACAACACAGATGCCAAGGATCTTTCAAACAAGATCAGCAAGCTCAAGGATGATTTCACCTAAAACATGAATTCATTTAATGAGTATCCACTCAAACATTCATTTTTTTCAATGGGGATTTTAAAAGCCCAATATGAAGGATCAACACAGTTCTGATTATTTAAACTTGTTTTTTGGGGGATTTAACATGGAAATGTTAATAAACGGGAATTTGGTGGACAAAGATGAAAAGATAGACGTAAATAACCCTGCAAACTCTAGAGTTATTGATACAGTGCCTCAGGGGAGCCGTGAGGATGTAAAAAATGCAATTATGGCTGCAAACAGATCTAAAAAGATTCTACAGGAGATGTCAGCTCGCAAAATATCCAGAATACTTTACGATATTTATGAAGATGTTTTAATGTCTTCAGACGATCTTGCAGAGCTTATAACACTGGAAACTGGAAAAACAATCAGAGACTCACGTGGAGAGATGAAAAGATCTGCCCTGACAATACAGCTGGCAGCAGAAGAAGCAAAACGAATATATGGTGAAACAGTTCCAATGGATGCAGGTATAGGTGGAAGAACTGCACTGGGCTTTACAATAAAAATTCCACTTGGTGTTGTGGGTGCTATAACACCATTCAATTATCCTGTTAACCTTGCAATCCACAAAATTGCACCTGCAATTGCAGCAAAGAACGCAGTAGTTTTCAAACCATCCCAGAAGGCCCCTCTTGCCGCCCTGAAACTTGCACAGATCATGGACAGCCACCTGCCCAATGGGGTTCTTAACGCGGTTACAGGAAAGGGAAGCGTTGTAGGAGATGAACTGGTAACAAACAACCTTTTGGATAAAATATCATTTACAGGGAGCATCCCAACAGGCGTTTCAATATCAAAAAAGGCAGGAATGAAGAAGTTGACCATGGAACTTGGTGGCAACGACCCTTTAATAGTTCTTGATGATGCAAATATTGAAAAAGCAGTTGCAGCCGCAGTGAAGGGAGCTTACATGAATGCTGGTCAGGTCTGCATAGGTGTGAAACGCATAATTCTCCAGGAAGGTATTGCAGATGAATTCATAGATAGGTTCGTTGAACAAACAGAAAAACTGAAGGTTGGAGATCCAATGAGTCCTGAGACAGACGTAGGACCACTTATAGATGAAGAAGCAGCTTTAAAAATTGAAAAAACCATTGAAGAAGCTTCAAATCAGGGCGCCACCATATTATGCGGTGGAAAGCGCAAAGGTGCATTTTATGCTCCAACTGTGCTTGAAAATATTAACTCCCGGATGAAAATTGTACAGGAAGAAACATTTGGGCCCGTTGCACCATTAATAACTGTTAAAGATCTTGATGAGGCAATTGCAGTTGCGAATGATACCAAATATGGTTTGCAGGCAGGTTTGTTCACAGACAGTATGAAAAACGCTTTAAAAGCTATAAAACTTATAGAATCCGGTGGAGTGATGATAAACAGACAACCAACCTTCCGCACGGATAACATGCCCTTCGGTGGTTTTAAAATGAGTGGAATGGGTAAAGAAGGGGTTAAATATGCTGTTGAAGATATGACCCGAACCAAGCTGGTCGTTTTTTAAGATATTGATATTCAATAATTATTAATTGAAAATTAGACCAGAAATTAGATTTAAAGATTAGATTTAAAGATTAGATTTAAAGATTAGATTTAAAGATTAGATTTAAATTAAAAATTAGGTTTAAATTAAAACTAGCAAAGAAACTAGCTTTAATTAAGAATAATTAGGAAACTTTAAATTTTTAGTTTTAAATTTTTAAAACTTACTTTAAAAACTTTTTTTTACTTTAAAAACTCTTCAACCAAGCTTCTGGTTTTGTTGAGGGCTTCAAGTGGAAATCCATGTGGAAGGCCACCTAATTCTCCTTCAACATCCTTTAAAACAGTGTTGTCCACTCCAAGGAACATTCCCTCGCTTGTGATTCCCATGAAGTTTGCTGGTGGTAGCAGTGCAACGCCTACATTGTTACCTTCCTTGACTTTCATATCGTTGGTAACGACAGTTGCAGCCCGATCACCTAGATTCACATTACATACAAGAAGTTTGTCAGCGTTTGGGTGTTTCATCAGACTCACAACCTCCCCCTTCTTGATGTCAACGCCAATGATTGGATCATCCACCTTTCCCAGTAGAAGGCGCCTGTCCATGCATGAAATAGTGTTCAGGGAAAATTTGATCTTGGATATGGAATCTTTGAGTTTTTCCTTCTCCTCCTTATTTACAAGTTTTAAAAATTCTCTTTCCCAGCCTTTACCTCCAAGAGCATCAGTTATATCCTGGGCTTTATTTTTTAAGTCTTTCACCTGGGAAGATCTGGCCATATCTTCAGGTTCCATGTAAGAGTAGTAGAGTTCCTGTATCTCAGGGATCATCTTCCTTGCAGCATTCAAACACTTTCTTTTATCCCAAACTCCCCTTAAATTTGCTCCTCCGGCCGTTCTTATGAATAGATCAACAGATTTTTCTGCAACTTGCAGTCTGTAATCTTTACTTGTATCCCACATTTATTTTCACCTTTTTTTATGAATTTAAAACCTTTTTTATGAATTTGGAGTGTTGTTATTAGTTTTTTAGTACAAACACGTTTAAATGCACCCTAACATAAGATTTAAGTGCATTTTAACTTAATTTTTTTAAATTAGACTTTTTAAATTAAGTACTTGAATCATGAAATTTTAGCTTTTACACAAAAAATTAGCTTTTACATTAATTCTTATACTTTTCAACATCATTAATATGGTTTCAACATCATTAATATGGTGGTGATGGATTTAAAACTTTCATGGGACTTTCCTGAAAAGGATTCTATTCTATTGAAATGTATCTTTTCCATTTTTTCAGGCCCCTTTTGAACACGTTTTTTTTACACTTTCTTTTTTAGCTGCGTAAAATTTAAGTATCTGGATGTTTTTAATTCTATATCAGGTTAGTTATCTTATTAATCTAAAAAATGGATGTTTAAGGACAACCTTCTTTAACTAGAAGTGTCAAAGTAGAGTGTAGGTGGTATTAATGGTGGAGTTATCAAGCCTGTACGATCTGGATGTATACACAACGCGAGGTAAGTACGTTGGAAGGATTCAGGATGTTGTATTGAACATAAAAAAAGGCAGAGTTTCGATTTTAAAAACCCTAGCTATAAAACCTGATAAAAAGAGTGTTGGAATAAAAGACGTTATAAAAACAAGTATACGAATAGTGCCTGAGGGAGATGAAATCAGACCTCTTAAAGAGGAGGGTACTATAGATATATCTTACGATAGGGTTCAAGCTGTAGGGGATATTCTTTTAATAAGCCCTGAAATAACAGAGGCTCCAGTAATTCAACAACATTAAACACAGGGAAGAGTAAAATGAAAGTAGGGATCTTAGGATGTGGCGCCATAGCTAACATAATCACTAATTTTGCAGCTGAAGGAAAGCTAGGCGTTGATTTAAAATTTTTTTATGACAGAGACATGGAGAGAGCTGAAAATCTGGCATCTCAAATTGATGATGGAACTGTCTTGTTGAACATAGAGGATATGCTGGACAAGGTTGACCTTGTGATTGAGGCAGCATCACCCCAGGCTGTTAGGGAGGTTGTTCCCACAGTGCTTGAAAGTGGTGTTGACATGATTGTCATGAGTGTTGGTGCACTTCTGGATGGCGAGTTAAGGCAAAAACTTGAAAAAATTGCAGAGGAAAATGGTGCAAGGATTTATGCACCTTCGGGGGCCATTGTTGGTATCGATGGTATTAAAGCAGCATCCATCGGTCGTATAGAGAGTGCAAGTCTCGTAACTCGAAAACCTCCAAGATCCCTTGGAATTTCAACGGATGAAGAAAAAGTACTCTATGAGGGAAAGGCAGGAGATGCAGTTCGCAAATTCCCAATGAACATAAATGTTGCAGCAACTTTAAGTTTGGCCTGTGGAAGGGAAGTGGACGTTAAAATAATAGCAGACCCCAAAGTTGACAGAAACATGCATGAAGTTCACGTAGTTGGAGAGTTCGGAGAAATGAAAACCATCACAAAAAATATGAGATGCTCAATGAACCCAAAAACAAGTGTTCTCGCAGCTTATGCTGCAATAAAACTCCTCAAAAGCCTGAACGAAACCCTACATGTGGGTACATAACCTTTAAATTCTAAGTTTTTTATCAAAATATACATTTTAACCATTACATACGTGTTTTTCCCTTTTTGAACGTTTACTGTATTGAATAGAGTTTTAGATCCAGTTAAATGCAGAATATTAATTTCAACTTAGAAAATTCATTTTAAACAGGTAACAGAAGTACGTGGAATATAATTGATCTTGTGGTGTCCTTGAGTGATGTTCCGTTGATCTTTTGGTTGTGGAAAACTCCATATTTTTATAAAACATCCAGGAGATTTATAAAACATCCAGAGATATGTGGATACAATTCCAAACTTAATAAAAATGGGTTGCAGATGAAGGAATGTGAGATGCAGATGAAGGAATGTGAGATATTTTCCAGCTTAAAGGTTCCCTGCGGATCCAGAATCGTTTTAAGAATTGATGGAAGGAAATTCTCCAAGTTATCCAAGAGTTTAAAGCTCCAAAAGCCCTATGATATTGGATTTGTTAAAGCAATGGTTGAAACATGCCTGGAATTTTCAAGGGAATTCAGTCCTGCTCTTGTGTACACATTTTCTGATGAAATCAACGTTCTGCTTGCTGAAGTTCCATTTTCAGGACGCATTGAAAAATTGAACTCTGTTTTTCCCAGCTTTATCTCAAGCTCCTTTTCTAAAAAAATTGATTCAGAATCTGTAAAACCAGTTTCATTTGATTCACGGGTGATCCCACTTTCTGAAGATGCTGTTGTAAAGTACTTCAAAAGCAGACAGGATGAAGCATGGAGCAACTGTTTAAACGGTTACGCCTACTGGACACTTCGAGAAAGGTACGGTAAAAAAGAAACGGTTGAACTTTTGAATAAAAGGAAAAGCAGTGAACTGCACGATTTGATATTTGACAGTGGTATCAACGTGGCTGAAGTACCGGCCTGGCAGAAGAGGGGTGTTGGAATCTACAGAAAAAAGGTTCAAATAGAGGGATTCAATCCAATAACCCGAAAAAAAGTTTTATCTCAACGTTTAAGACTTTTTGCTGATTGGGACCTTCCAATATTTGATTGGGACTTTTTCAGGAACAACTCAATTTTGTAGGTGCTGACTATTTATGCAAAATGGCACCATAAATAGACATAGGAACATAATAAACATAGGAAAAGTGTCCATGAACTACCATAAGAATAATAAGTAAGGACGTTAAATCATTTAATTCAATTATAACTCAACACTTTACCACTCATCATTACCCTAACCAATACTTATACCACCCAGCAATGAATCGATAAACCTTTTTTTAGATACAAAAATTAAAAAGGATGTAAAATGACTGGAAGAATCGGAAAACTGCTTTCAAAGCTTCTTGGAAATAATAGGAAGGAATTTTTAGAAGTCCATGTGGATAGGGAAGTTATAGAAGAAATAATGCAAATTGCAAAAACTTCGTATCCTCGAGAGTTCAGTGCAATACTTCAAGGAAAAATTGAGGATGACATTTTGAGGATAACTGGATTGATATTCCTGCCCGGAGCAGCTTCTGAGAGCGGTGCTGTCATGGAGATATTTATGATGCCCCTACTATCTGATGATATGGGATCTGTCCACAGCCATCCCGGATACAGTGCAGAACCATCAAACACTGACCTCCAGTTCTTTGCAAAAAAGGGTCTTTTCCATATGATAATTGCAGAACCCTACGATGTTGAAAGTATCAGGGCCTACGATTCGTTTGGACAGAACATGGATTACACCATTGTGGGTTAATTGTCTTTTTTTGGTTAATTTTTAGTTTATTGATTACCTTGTGACTTATTAATTCTTTATTTTAGTTTAAAATTAGTTTAAAGAGTAATTTGCTGGTGAGTAAGTTTAAAGATTTTAAATGTTTTTAACTAAGATTTTAAATCTTTTTTAACTTTTTCTATATTCAACTTTTCAACAAAAAAGGTGCTTTCAGCGCATTGAAACTTGCCCTTAATTAATCTTAATTAATAAACTGTTAAAATAGAAGTAAAATAAAAATGAAGAGTAAACATGATTCATTTACTAAATCGGCCATAAGCCTATATTTTACTTAAAATTCAAAAAAGTTATTAAAATTCAAAAAAGGAAAAAAAGATAAGTTCATTTTTATGACTTTTTGTTGTATCGTTTATTTTTGTTGTATCTTTTATTGCCCTGACTTTTATAAGTTCACAGCCACGGCATCGTAGACATTTTCAAGTTTTAAAAGCTCTTTTATAACCTCTTTGCCAACGATCTGGTCAACTTTGAGAACCATCACAGCTTCTCCACCGAGCTCTTTTCTTCCAACCTGCATTTTGGCTATGTTTATACCATGTTCCCCAAGTTTTGTACCGATTAAACCTATTATGCCAGGTAGGTCCTTGTAATTGACGATCAGCATGGTTCCTTCAGTTTCAACGTCCACCTTGTAGCCGTTTATCATGACGATCTTAGGTTCCCTTGTGAAGATTCCTTCCACGCTGACATCCCCACCTTCAGATTTCATCTCGATCTTTACAAGGTTTTTGAAGCCTTCTGCATCGGATCTCTTTCCTTCGGTTACTATTATGCCCCTCTTTTTGGCAATGCTGTTTGCATTTACAAGGTTTACAGGTTCTGTGAGCACTGGGTTAAGTACCTCCTTGAGCATCATTCTGGTTAAAATCTCCTGTTTTCTGAACTTCGAGAGATCTCCACAGTAGGTTACGTTGATCTCCTTGATGTTTCCTTTAGCCGTCTGTAAGATGAATGTTCCAAGTTTTTCTGCGAGTTTAAAGTATGGTTTCACCTGTTGAAAGGTTTCAGGGTCAAGGACCGGCATGTTCAGAACATTTTTAGGAGCTTCACCTCTGAATACCTTTTTCACCTCATTTGCAACAATTATGGCTGCGTCACGCTGTGCTTCTGATGTTGATGCAGCTATGTGTGGTGTTAAAATCACGTTGTCAAGTTCGAAGAGAGGACTGTTCTTTGGTGGTTCCTCTTCATAAACATCAAGACCTGCACCCCTTATTTGGTTTGTTGAAAGTGCTTCGTAGAGATCTTCCTCTTTGATTATTCCTCCCCTTGCACAGTTCACAATGAAGGCGTTTTCCTTCATGAGGTCGAACTGTGGTTTGGATATGAGGTACTTGGTTTCTGGGGTCAATGGCACGTGCACAGTCATGACATCGGAGTTTTTAAGCAGAGTTTCAAGGTCAACAATGGTTGCTCCAATCTCTGCTGCGGCTTCCTCTGTTATGTAAGGGTCGTAGACCAGTGCTTCCATTCCAAAAGCTTTTAAACGGGTTACAACCTGGCTTCCTATTCTTCCCATTCCAATAACACCCAGGGTTTTGCCGTTGAGCTCCAGTCCCATGAATTTTTTCTTTTCCCACTTACCTTCCTTAACAGATTTGTCTGCAATTGATATTTTCCTTGCAAGCGAGAGTATAATTCCCACTGTGTGCTCTGCAACTGTTACTGAAGTTGATTCCGGTGCGTTTACAACCATTATACCGTGTTCTGTTGCGGCTCCAATGTCGATGTTGTCAACGCCCACTCCAGCCCTTGCTATGATCTTAAGCTTGTCTGCGGCTTCTATGATTTCACGAGTTACCTTTGTCCTGCTCCTTACGATGATGGCGTCAAAATCTTTTATAACCTTTAAAAGTTCTTCTTTTGTGATTGAAGTGTTAACAACAACTTCAGCAGCATCTTTAAGTTCATCTATTCCTTTTTCGTTTATTGAATCAGCAATAAGTACTTTCATACTATCCATATTTTTTCAGCTCCAACTCTTAGTATTCAATTAGATTGAATTCTTCAAAAATATTCTTCAATTACTTAATTAGATTGAAAACATTTTAAAATTTGCTGTTACACAATCTTTTAATGAACATCATTAATAACCATGCATGTGTGAATGGATATATACAACCTCGATCACAAGAGTTTTATAAGTTAAAAAGACGGAGGTTTTATCATGGTGTCTGTGGATGAATTCGTAATTGTGAGCTCAAATCATGTGCCCGGATACGAAATTTTAGAAACAAAAGGATTTGTATACGGCCTTACAGTGAGAAGCAGGGGTGTAGGCGGACAGGTTGGTGCAGGAATACGTTCCATGTTTGGTGGGGAAATAAAGGAGTACGTGCAGATGATGGAGCACTCCAGAAATGAAGCCCTTGAAAGGGTAATAGAACATGCAATGGACATGGGTGCCAACGCAATAATAAGTGCACGTTTTGATTCAAATGAAATTTCAAACGTAATGCAGGAAATACTGGCTTACGGTACAGCGGTTGTTGTTAGGGAAGCTGAAGGTAAGTAAATATTCAAATTAATTAAAACCTTAAATTAGTTAAAATAAATTAGTTAAAAATTAACAAAGCAATATTAATAGAACGATTAACAAAAAGTAAAACCAAATAAAAGTTAATTATCAAATAAAAAGTAAAACCAAATAAAAGTTAATTATAAATTCCAATATAAAAAAACAGTATTTTAAGGATTTAAAATGTTTGATGGAACAATAAAATTGGATAAAATAGAAGTACCGAGAACTTTGCTTGGAACTTCCCCATTTATGGGCCTAAAATCAGCCCATTTTGGTCACAGATCCATGCTTTACCAGCTGGACTTCCAGGATCAACCAGAGAATGTACTTAAGATAATCAGAAGATCCTACGAACTTGGAGTAAGGGGAATACAGTTAATTCCAAATCCAACCACAGTTGAAGCCCTTAAACTGGCCCGGGATGAAGGCTGCAATATGGACATAATTGGAACTGTGAGACCAGGTAAAGAAAATGAGGATATAAAGTTGCTTTCAGAGTTTGAGGCCAGTGTAATGGTCATTCAAGATTACAAAGGTGATTGGGATTCTTTAAAAGATGAACTTCAGGCTGTGAAGGATGAAAATGCAGTTGCAGGACTTGCAACCACCATGCCCTTCAGAACAACCTCAAAACTCTTGGAATCTTCAATACTCGATCTTTTCGATGTTTACATGATTCCATTAAACAAGATGGGTTACATGATGGACTGTGAAGGTTACAGCCCTGAAGATCGTGCTGAGCTCCAAGAAATGATCCATAAACTGGATAAAACCATAATTGCAAATAAAACACTTGCGGCAGGAATATTAAGGCCTGATGAAGCATTTGATTACATCAAAACAGTTGATTATGTGGACATGATTGCAGTGGGCATTGCTTCTGAGGTTGAAGCTGAGGAAACCTTTAAAATTTTGGCTTCCAAATGATCAAGTACTGTATTGACTTTATTTTTCTTTAAAAATTCTTTTAAAACTTCATTTTTTCTTTGAATCCTTTTAAATAAAAGTTTTTCTAAATTAAATTTTCTAAATTAAACTCCTAAAAAACGATTCCTTATTTTTATATGCTCATTTGAGATCTTGCTTATTTAGGAGCTTATTTACTCATTTAAGAGCTTATCATTTGTTTTGTGTTAATTTTTTATTCTCTTGTTAATTCTCCCGTAATTGTGATTTAACATCTCATGATTATATCAATAGAAATGAGAATTCCAAAAATATCCATTTTTAAAGTGGAAATACTGAAATAAAAGGAATCCATTGGTAATAAAAGGAATTCCTTAATAAAAAGTAGCACGACTTTTAAAAATTTAAAAAAAGAGTTTAGAGGAATTCAAAGGAAGATGTAGGTTAACTGCAACTAACTGCACTGTTTTCTCTCTTTTACAACCTTTAAAAATTCTTTTGAGTTTTTCATTTCACCCATTTCCCAGTTGTGGACAACTGGCACTCCCTCAATGCAGGTCTCTTTTTTCCTGTTTTCAAGTATGAAAACGGTTTCTGTACCTGTAACCCCTGAAAGATCCTTCAAGTTTCCTGCCATCCTTTTTAAAATGCTTGGGCTGCGGTTTTTTTCCATGTTGGTCATGATTGGACTGTTGTCATCCCTGATCCTGTGGGCAGTTTCAGATTCAAGTTTTGCAAGAGCATCGAAGGGCGTTCTTCTGGTTGGAATCACACCAAAACCCAGATCAAAGAGTTCTTTGGGTTCCTTTTTGGTTTTTTCTTTAGCAACTTCAGGTTCTGGGATGTTGAAGAGGTTAACTGAGAGGGTTATTTTCATGTTCAAAATGCTTTCAAGCATCATTGCAGTTTCTGGGAATGCTCTCACCATTCCATTCTCGTACTTGTAAATTGTTTCCCTTGATACGTGTGCAAGATCAGCCAGATCCTTTCTGGAAAGGTTTTTCTTTTCCCTTATATCTTTTATAACATTCCCATCTATCTGAACGAAGTATCCTCCGCGGTCTGCAAATATTTCAGGGTAGATCTCCTCGATCAACATGGTTTTAAAGGTTTTAAAGGCTATTACTGGTATTCCGTGCCTTTCATAGACAACGTCTTCCTCTAAAATTTCATTTTTTGATTTAATACCTATTATGAGTGGTGATGCAAAGAAGGTGCTTGCAACTTTCTTTATTTCCTGGGCCTGTTTCCCTGTAAACCCGTCAACATTGATTAAAACCTTCATCAGAAGAAGCAGAAGGTCTTTTTTTGCCACCATATCAAAACAGCTTCTATCATATATATTAGAAGTTTCAAAACCATGACTTGATAGAAGCTTGTTTATTTCAAGCAGAATATGATCTCTTTGAGCGGGAATATTACTTCTTTGCATTGGGATCACCTTGGTGAAAATTTATGTACGATAAATTATATGTTGGTATCGATGACACAGATTCAAATGAAGGAATGTGCACAACCTATATAACTTCTGTTATACTGGATGAACTTAAAGATTGTGGTTACACAATTGAGGGTTACCCACACCTCATACGTCTTAACCCATTTGCAAGGTTTAAAACCCGTGGAAATGGTGCACTATCCTTCAGATTAATTTTAAAATCAGAAAAGGAAAAGGAAAAAATCAGAAAATTTATTTTAGATAAGGTTGGAGAACTGGCAGAACTTCAGTGTGATAAAACCAATCCCGGTGTGGTTTTTTATGATGGAGAAATCACCGATGAAATGAAAAGCTTCTCAATCAGAACCATAAGGGATATAGTTTCCATAGAAGATGCCCAGAAGCTTGCAGACAAAATAGGGGCTGAAACATTCAAATTCAAAAAAGGAAGGGGGATAATAGGTGCTTTAGCTGCTATTGGTTGCGAACTTCCAGACAGGACCTATGAACTGCTGGCCTACAGGACGGGTGAAAACTGTGGAACAGACAGGCTCCTGGATGAGGGATCCGTCAGAAAAATGAACGATGAGACTTACCCTGAAACTTTTGACAATGTAGACGATGGTTATATGGCAATAGAGCCTCACACACCATGTCCAGTGCTTTACGGGATAAGGGGAGAAAGTCCAGAGGCTGTGAGGAAAGCCCATTCTATTGTAAAGTCTGGTGAAACCATAGAAAGGTTTAGAGTCTTTAAAACCAACCAGCATACGGACATGCACCTTCAGAGGGCAGCTAAAATTTCTGACATGGAACAGTTCAAGTGTTACATCGTGGAAGGGGAGGTTAAGGAAAAACCCCAGCCAATAGAAGGAGGACACCTCATATTCATCCTTATGGATGATTCTGGTGAGCAGGAGTGCGCAGCCTACGAACCCACCAAAGGGTTCAGGGATATTGTAAGGCAACTTGCAGCAGGCGATAAGTTAAGGGTTTATGGTGGTATTGGAGAAAAAGGAACTTTGAACGTTGAAAAATTCAAGATCTTGGAACTTGCAAAGGTTTACAAAACCCTGAACCCCATGTGTGAGTGCGGAAAACGCATGAAGTCAGCTGGAAAAGATAAGGGTTATAAGTGTCCAAAATGCGGCAGGAAACTTCGAAATGGCCTGAAGGAAAAAATTGAAATTCAAAGAACTATAAAAGAAGGTTTTTATGAGGTTCCACCATCTGCAAGAAGGCATTTAAGTAAGCCACTTGTCAGAATGTTTAATAATGGTCTGAAATAGATTTTAAATTTAGATTTTAAATTTAGAAGATCTTAACTCATTTTATTTTTTTATTTAATTTTAACTCTTTTTTTATTTAATTTTAACTCTTTTTTTATTTAAACCTCATTTTGGATGACATTTAAGCTTTTTTTATTTTTGTGTAACGTTTTCAGGCTTTTTTCTTTTTTTATTCAAGATTAAAGGATAAACTGGATTTTTTAGATTAAAAAGAGATAATTTAAAGTAAAAAAAGGAATAGGTTAAAAGAAATGGATTAAAAAAAGATTTGAACTGTATAAAAAGTTAAAAAAATAAAAAACGGGCTTAAAATTGATGAACGGCTAAGAAGCTTTTTTTTTAAAACTAAAATTTTAATGAAAATTCAATGAAAAAGATTATCTAAAGAGTGGACAACCTAAAAACAATGATAACCGAAAAAATGGCAAGCTTTACAGTACAAACCAGGTACAGTAAGGTCCCTGAAAATGTGGTTGAAATGGCAAAGCTGTGTTTTCTGGACTTTTTAGGGGTTACACTCAGGGGCTCACAAAGCGAAAGTGGGATGGCAATCAGGAACATCATTGGGCACGATGGTGATTCAACGGTTCTGGGCTCTGGAAAAGCCAGTACCCTTGATGCAAGTCTTGCAAACGGTATATTTGCCCACTCACTCGATCTGGACGACGGTCACAGATTTGCACAGCTTCACCCCGGCTGCTGCGTCATACCCGCAGCACTTTCACTCTGCGAATCCCAGAAAAAATCTGGAAAAGACTTTATAACTGCACTGGTGGTGGGGTATGAATCTTCAATTGCCATGGGAATGCTTGTTAATCCAGCACATCGAAGGCAGGGCTTCCACAGCACAGGAACCTGCGGAACCTTTGGAGCTGCAGCTGCCGCCTGCAAAGCCCTGAAACTGGGGCATGATGAGACTTTAAATGCTCTTGGACTTGCTGGGACCCAGGCTGCAGGACTTCTGGAGTCGGATCATGCAGGCAGCATGGGAAAACATTTACATGCAGGCCGTGCAGCTCAATCGGGCGTTTTATCAGCTTTACTTGCAGAAAATGGTTTCACAGGGGCAGAATCCATAGTTGAAGGAAAGGAAGGGTTTTTAAATGCAATGGCTCGAGGAAATCATTTTGAAACAACTGAACGTAGAGAAGAGAATGTTTTCAATGCCGGATTTGATCTTGAAAAGTATCACATTTTAAACGTTTACTTCAAAAAATATCCAGTATGCAGGCATTTGCACTCTGCAGTGGACGCTGCACTTGGGATCCTGGATGAGATCAATTCACAGGGAAAGGGTTTAAAAGGTGAAGAGATTCAGAAGATAATAGTTAAAACCTACAAAATAGCAGCAGGCCATGATAATCACGATCCAGGGACAGTTGAAGCTTTAAGGCAGAGTTTGCCCGTGAGCATTGCAGTTGCACTTTTTAGGGGCGATTTGAACTTAAAAAATGTGCAAGATGGATTTATGAATCCTGAAATAAAAAAAATTTCAAATAAAATCTTAGTTGAATGTGATGAAGCCCTTGATGCACTTTACCCAGATATGAGGCCTTCTGATGTTACCCTCATTACAGAGGGAAACTTCTTAGATAAGGGAAAGCCAGATAAAAAGGCTTATAAAAAGGCTTATAAAAAGCCAGATAAAAAGCCAGATAACAAACATCAGAGACATGTTTATCATAAAAGGGTTGACTTGCCCAGGGGAGAACCTGAAAATCCCTTTAAAATGGAGGACATCCTTGGGAAGTTTCAAATGTTGAATCCTGAATTTGATTTGAAGGTTTTAAAGGTAATAGAAAACCTGGAATCCTATAAAATGAATGATTTCATGGATATTTTCAATGAACGTGTAAAGATCAAATGATAAACGTTTAAATGATACAGATTTTAGGAGATCTTTCAATTTTAATTTTTCAATTAATTAATCTTTCAATTAATAAATTTAATGAAATAAGAGATTGGTTAGCTACCGCAAAGTATAAAAAAGGTGATCCGATGCGTACACAGGATTTTCTCAGGGATATTGGAATAGTAGAAGGATTAAAATCATCTGAAAAAAGGTTTCCAGACGGTTCACAGTACAGGTTTGAGGTTCCAGGTATCCAGAAGCCAGCTGCAATGGCAGCACTCATTGAAGCCACAGATAAATATGGGGTTACAGTCCACAGGGTCACCCAGACCAAGGGAATAATGCTCCTCACAGACTCTGAAATCCAGGAAATGATTGAAATGGCAAAAAAAGCTCGGATGGAACTTTTTTTAAGTGTTGGGCCGCGTGCAACCTACGACACCAGTGCCACTGCAAACACCAAGGAGGGCGCAAGGATAGGCTACAGACTTAGGGGCTACAAAAACCTCCTTTACGCAGTGGAGGATGTTAAACGTGCGGTGGAGCTTGGAGTTAGAGGCATTGTTGTTTACGATGAGGGACTGCTCTGGGTACTTGGTAAAATGCGCAGTGCAGGAGAACTGCCTGAAAATGTGCATTTCAAGGTTTCAGCCCATTGTGGACACGGCAACCCCGCCTCTGCAAAACTCCTCCAGAAAATAGGCGCTGATTCATTCAATCCAGTGCGTGATCTGCAGATTCCAATGATTTCAGCCATACGTCAAGCTGTTAACATCTCCATAGACCTTCACATGGAGAACCCAAAGTCTTCAGGCGGTTTTATAAGGCACTACGAGGCTCCAGAGATCGTAAAAGCCGCATCCCCGGTTTACCTTAAAACTGGAGGTGCTGTGGCAGCTCACCACGGATGGGACACAACTGAATTGCAGGCTGCAGAACGTGTAAGGCAAGTTTTCCTGGTTCAAAGTATGATAAACCGTTATTATCCTGATGCAAAGATTTCAAGCCTTGGAACTAGAGATATGGCTATTCCTGAGTGAGGTTTAATTACAAACTTAAAATTTCAATCTCCAATCCATGTAATGGTAAGATTTTATAACCAATAAAAATAGAAGATTAAAAAGTAGAGTCGTGCACTTATTGGTGTTAAGTCTACTGAAGAAGACCAAAGTTTAACAATTAAAATCTGTTGAAGAAGTTTACTAAATTTATTACTTAAAAAAATCTACCTTCAGGCATAGTTAAGGGACGTATTGTTGATGGACGTGGAGAATCTGGTTAAAGATGCAGTTATAAAGGCCAGCACAACCTTCCGTAAGGATCAGATGGATGCCTACACGCGTGCACTCAAGGAAGAAACCAATGAAAATGCAAGATGGATTCTTGAGCTTTTAATTGAAAATGCAAATGTGGCAGAACATGATAAAGTTCCCCTATGCGATGATACTGGTATTCCCCATGTTTACGTTGAGGTTGGAGATGCAGTTCAGCTTCCTGGAGGTTTTTTCAGTAAGATACGATCTGGTGTTGAATCTGGGTTGAGAGAACTTCCAGCAAGGCCAATGGCTGTGCGTGGAAATGTTTTTGAACGGATAGAACAGAAAAAAGGTCTTTACGATGATCCGGGCAGGCTTTTACCTGCACCCTTCTCAGTTGGCACTATTCCTGGCGACTCCGTCAGGATCCATGTGCTCATGCTGGGTGGTGGACCTGAGATCAGATCCCACACTTATAAAGTTTTTCATAGGCGGGATTATAGAAAAGTATTTGTTGAAGTTATAACATGGTTGAGATCAGAGGTTCCAATGCTTGGGTGCACTCCATGCATTCCAGCTGTTGGCATTGGAAGAACTCATTTTGAAGCTTCATCCCTTATGTTGAAGGCCATGGCATATGGGAATCTTAACGATCAGTCTGAAATTGAAGGCATCATTACAGAATCTTTGAACAACTCCAAGGTTGGTGCTCTTGGTATTGGTGGTTCTGTAACCGCTTTAGGATCGTTTGTTAAGGTGGGACCTCAAAGGGCCAGTGGTGTAAGGATCGTTTGTATGAGGCCATGCTGCTGTGTGGAGCCTCGAAGATCATCTGTGTATCTAACTTCTGAATCTCTGGAATAAATGACTCTGGAATAAATGAACTTCTCTCTCATGGAACCTTTTTAATGAGAAATCTTTTCATTGAAAAAAACTGTGGTAAGAAAATTGGGGTAAGGATTTAATCGTGCCTTGGTGTGGTTAACTGCAGAGAATAAGTTGTGTAGATGGGAATGGATTGTGTAGATAATTGAAGTTGGATATTTATTGAAGTGATTGTATGGCAACTGGAAGAGGAACCGTGGAAACAATGTTTAAACTCAGTAACCCAAAATTGAGAACTTCCATAACCAAGGTTGAGCCCAACAGGATAGTAACCAGGGGCTATTCCCAGGAAGATCTTATTGGAAATGTATCCTTTTCTGAAATGGTTTACCTTTTACTTAAGGGAACTCTTCCATCTGAAAATGAATCAAAAATGCTTGAGGCAGTGCTTGTATCCTTCTGTGACCATGGTTTAACTCCCCCAAGTACTCAGGTTGCCAGGCTCATGGCATCTGCAGGTTCCCCACTCACATCCTGTGTTTCTGGAGGACTCATGGCCTTTGGAAAGTACCATGCAGGGGCCATGGAAAGTTCCATGAAGATACTTCAGGAAGTGGTTAAAAAGGGTTTTGGTAAGATGGGCCCCCTTGAATCAAATGATGCTGTTGAACCGACTGCCAGGGTCCTGGTGGACGAATTTCTTGCAAATGATGAAAAAATACCAGGTTTTGGCCACAGGTACCACACTGAAGATCCGAGGGCTTCCAAACTTATAAAACTTGCAGAAAACTACGGATGTTTAGGTAAACATACAAAACTTGCTCTTGCAATTCAGGACGTGCTTTACGACTTGAAGGGGATTCGAATGAACATAGATGGTGCCAATTCAGGCATACTTTCAGATATGGGTTTTGATTGGAAACTGGGGACAGGCATATTCATGATGGGGAGACTGCCTGCAATTGTTTCCCATGTGTACGAGGAAAAAACCAATGAATCACCCTTCAAAAAGTTCTTTGAAGCAGATGAAATACATTACAATGGTGTTGAGGAGGGAAACATGGATATATTGAAGAAACTTGATGGGGATTGAATAGAATAGATGAACGTGTAAACAGAAACTGGCACGTACATTTAACTAAAGAATCAATGTAGGCTTGAAAAATTAAATAGTAAAAGATAAATATAACTCTAAATAGAATCTGGCATATCATGGTGATTTAAATGACAACGATATCGGAAGCTATTACTACCATTAAAAAGGCTGAAAATGATGCTGATAAATTGATAGAGGACGCGACTCGTAAATCAGCTGAAATGATAGAAGAATCTCGAACAAAATCGGAAGAGATCCTTGAAAAAACCAAAAAAGAAGCTTATGAAAAATCAGAGGCTACTATATTTGAAGCCGAAACTAAGGCTAAAAAGGAAGCCTACCAAATATCAAACAAAACAAATGAAGAAATAGAAGAAACAAACAAAAAAGCTGCAGGTATGGTTGATGAAGCCGTAGCTGTAATAGTTAAAAGTGTTTTATAGTGTGAGTACAATGTTCAAGCCGGCAAAGATGAATAAACTCAAGATAATAACCTTGGACAAGTACGCTGATTCTGCGGTGAATTCCCTCCATGAAGCTGGGATTGTTCAGATTCATGATATCTCAGAGAGAATTCAAAATGATGCAGAGTGGAAACAGATACTTAAACCGTCAAAGGCGGATCCTAACACTGGAAAAGTATCTTCTCTTCTCATGAAAACATCAGGGACTCTTGATTTCCTTGAATCCGTGAAAAAAGGTAAGAAAAGTATAAAAGAAACTATAAAAGGTTTTATAAACCCTCCTACCTTTGAGAAGAAGGAAGTGGATGTTCTAAGTACAGGAGATCTCATTGAAAAAGCTGAATCAGCCATTGTAAATGTTGAAACAGAAACCAAGGGTATTGAAGCACAGTTAACTCAGTTGAATTCTGAGAAAAACAAGTTGGAAGAAGCCTTCAAGGTTGCAGATGAACTCAAATCTTTTGATGTTGATTTCGCTGATTTGAATGAGTTAAAATATACCGTAGTTATAACGGGTAAAATACCAGCTTCTGGCCTTGAAGAATTTAAAGAAAAGGCAGGAACTATTACAGATAAATTTCTTATTTTTGAAACTCTTGCTGATTCTGAAAAATCAAAAAAGAAAGCTCTTTCAAAAAATATCATTATCATAACCTTACCAGAGTACGGTGAAGAATTTACAGGACTTTTAAGAAGACTGGAATTTGAAAGATTCGAACTTTCAGAGCTCTCAGGCAAACCTGAAGAAGTGATGAAAAATTCCCAGAAAAGAATTCAAGCCATAGAAACTGAAAAGGAAACCCACTTGGATGAACTTGCAGTTATTGCAGGAAAATGGAAGGACACACTTCTGGTTTTGAAGGAAGAACTGGAAGTTGAAAAGGAAAGAAATGAAATATTTTCATCCTTTGGGGAAACAAAACACACAATGATGTTTGAAGCTTGGGTTACAGAGAAAAAGATGAAAAAAGCTCTGGAAACAATTGACAAATCCACTGAGGGATACTCAGTTGTTGAAGTTTCAGATCCAGATGAAAAAGATGATATTCCTATTCATCTTGATAATCCACGCTTTGCAAAGCCTTACGAGATGATGGTGGAGATGTATTCACCTCCAAGTTACAAGGAGATAGATCCAACCATTTTCATGGCAATCATGTTCCCATTTTTCTTCGGATACTGTCTTACTGACGCAGGTTATGGTATAATTGATGCAATCATAGGTTACATCCTCTACAGAGGACTTGGTAAAACCAATAAAACGTTGCGCAACTTTGGAATTATATTTATTGCATGTGGTGCGTGGGCATTCATTCTTGGAATGGTTACCAGTGGTTTCATAGGAGACTTTTTCCCGAGGTTCATCTGGGGAAATACAAGCTTAGCACTTCCAACTACAATACCCTCATGGAACGCATTTGTGCACCCTGAAAACATACTCATTGTGGCTTTGTTAATTGGTATACTCCACGTCAACCTCGGATTGATTGTGGGTGCCCGTAACAATATAGCAAATGGAAAGATTGGAGAAGCTTTAGGTTCTCAGATAGATTGGATCATCTTGGAATCATCAATAATTGTTTACTTGCTTACAGGATCACTTATAGGTGCAGGAGTTGTTGCAGCAATAGGCCTTGGAATAATGATTTACTACAATGGAGTTATAGGGGTAATGGATATTCTAAGTTTCATGGGAACACTTTTATCCTACTCACGTTTGCTGGCACTCTGTCTTTCAACAGGTGGAATAGCAATGACAGTTAACATCCTGGCACAGTTATCAGGACAGATGATACCATACATAGGCCTTCTTCTCGCTCCAATAATATTCATTGGAGGACACATATTCAACCTGGCTTTCCAGAGTTTAGGTGCATTTATAAATTCATTACGTTTACATTATGTTGAGTTTTTCAGTCAATTTTACGAGGGCGGAACTTCAAAATTCAAGCCCTTCCAAGCTGAAAGAAAATTTACGAAAATTAGGAGGTAAAATAAATGGCAATAGAACTAACATTAGGTACAGCATTAGCAGCAATCGGAGCAGGAGTTGCAGTGGGATTTGCTGCATTAGGATCAGGTATAGGACAAGGAATAGCAGCAGCAGGTTCTGTGGGAGCAGTAGCTGAAGATAGCAGCATGTTTGCACAGGGTATTGTGTTCACTGCTATCCCTGAGACACAGGCTATATACGGTTTCTTGATAGCTATCCTGCTTCTTGTATTCGGTGGAATTATTTAAGTAGCTAGTTTAGCTAGTATTGGAGGATAAGTAGATGAGCTCAGGGGCAGAAAAAATAGTATCAAACATAAGATCAGATGCTCAAACTAAGGCTGATGAGATAATACAGAAAGCCCAAGAGGAAACCAGTGCAATTTTAGCAGAGGGCGAAAAAAAAGCCAAGATAGAAAGTGAAAAGATCGGGGAAAGTGCTGAAAGGCAGGCCCACATGAAGTACCAGCAGTTGATCTCTGAAGCCAAGATGAATTCCAAAAGGATGAAATTAGAGGCAAGAGAAAAACTTATTGAAGAGTCTTTCGAGAAAGCTCTTGAAGAACTCAAAGGAAGGGCAGCAGCTTCATCTGAAGATTACATTCAATCACTTAAGAATATCATAATCGAGGCTTCAACTGAAATTGGTGGTGGCGACTTAATTTTATGCCTTAAAGAAGAGGACGTTGCAATTATAAAAAAAGAAATAAAATCCCTTGAAAAAGATGTTACTGATAAAACAGGACAGAAAACAACCCTAAAAATTGGAGAAAATATAACTGCCATTGGTGGAGCAATTGTAAAAACCGAAAATGGAGAAATTGAGGTAAACAACACAATTGATGCCAGAATGTTGAGGTTTAAAAAGGCTCTAAGATCAGAGGTTGCAAAGGTGCTGTTCCAATAGGAGGAAAATAAATGGTTGGAGACATTACTTCACTCATAGGCACAATTGGATTTTCCTCTCCTGGAGCATTCATAGCGCTTTTGTTTCTGGTGCTGGCTGTCATTGGAGCCATAGTTGTTGTGGTGACCATACACCCAGTCCTACAGTACTATCCTTACATGTATCCTAATGCAAGGATAAGAGCAAGGATAGGTAAACTTTTCAATGAGAAACAGATCTCAGAGATCGTTGAAGCAGACAACCTTGAGGAAGTTAAAAACTACCTCAGGGGTGTTCCAGAGTACGCTGCTCACATTGAGAAGTACAACATTGAAAAAGCTTTAAACACCCAGCTTGCGGAAACATACGATCTAGTTGCAAGGATAGCTCCGGATAGTATAAAAGACACCTTTGATATTCTTTTATCTCAATGGGATGTAAGGAATTTAAAGAGCATAATGATTGCAAAGGAGACTGGTTTAACAGATGAAGAAACCATGGATCTTGTGGTTCCATTTGGAGAGTTAAATGAATCCATGGATAAGATCATGGATGCAAAAAACATCCCAGAGATAATCAATGCTCTAGAAGGCACAGAATATGCTAAGGTGCTTGAAGATGCTATGCCAGAATATCAAAAAACAGGAATGTTACTACCTTTAGAGGCAGCTCTGGATAAAAACTTCCTGGGTAAACTTGTTGAATCTGTTGCAAATCCTGCAGACGATAATGCATCTTTCCTTCAGAGTTACATAGGGACCTTTGTTGATTCAACCAACTTGAAGATGATACTCAGGGCAAAGGCTGATGGACTCAAATTTATGGATGTGGAACCCTACATGATTTCCAATGGTTACCAGCTTCGAGACTGGAAGTTAAAGGAACTCATGGAATCAGAAGATGTTGAAGGAGTTTTGAGTGGACTTGAGGGAACAGATTACTCCCGTGTGCTTGCAGAGGTGGTTCCTGAATATTCAAGTACTGGATCAGTGGCACCCTTTGAAGCTGCACTGGATAAAAACATCAGAAAAATTGCTAAATCCATATCCCAGAAAAATTCACTTGGAGTAGGACCAATAATCGGTTTCCTAAGTCGAAAAGAAATTGAGATAAGGAACTTGAAGATAATAGTTCGGGGAAAAATGGAAAAAGGATTTTCAACTTCCATGATCAAGGAGATGTTAATATGAGTTCACAAATAGCTGTGATGGCTGATCAGGATACAGTCACAGGCTTCCGGCTTGGAGGGATTAAAAAAGGATATCCCGTTCAGAACATGGAAGAAGCTGATAAAACCCTTAGAAAACTTGTAAAAGAGGATTTTTCTATTATAATAATAACAGAAAAAATCGGGGACGGATTAAGGAGTACAATAGATCAATTCACAAAAACAAGCGCATTACCCATGATAATTGAAATACCAGATAAAACAGGCTCGATTAGGCGGGAATCTGACCCTATGAGCGAGCTTATAAAAAGAGTAATTGGGGTTGAGATGGTAAAATGATTACAGGAAATATAATAAAAATAGCAGGTCCCGTTATTGTCGCGGACGGCATGAAGGGAACCCAAATGTATGAAATGGTTAAAGTCGGTAAAGACAAGCTTATCGGTGAGATCATTGAACTTAAAGGTGAAGAGGCCACAATTCAGGTTTACGAGGAAACAGCAGGTATGAAACCTGGTGAACCTGTTGAAAGTACAGGAGGATCACTATCAGTTGAACTCGGTCCTGGAATATTGGGATCCATTTTCGATGGAATTCAGAGGCCCCTTGACAAGATCAAAGTTATAACCGGTGATTACATCCACAGGGGTATAGATGTACCTTCAATACCTAAGGACAAAAAATGGAGCTTCAAGCCAACGGTGAAAGTAGGAGACGAAGTTAAAGGTGGAGATGTTTTGGGTGAAGTCCAGGAAACATCTGCAATCGTCCACAAAATTATGGTGCCACCTAGTGTGGAAGGTACTATAAAAAATATAGTTGGTGAAGGGGACTACACAGTTGAAGAGAATGTTGCAGAAGTTGAAACATCAAAAGGTGCTGTTAAAGTCCAGATGATGCAGAAATGGCCTGTAAGGGTTGGAAGACCTTACAAAAAGAAACTTGACCCTGACATACCACTGGTAACAGGTCAGAGAGCACAGGACACATTTTTCCCAATTGCAAAAGGTGGAACAGCTGCCATGCCAGGTCCATTCGGATCAGGTAAAACAGTTACTCAGCAGCAGCTTGCAAAATGGGCTAACGCAGACATAATTGTATACGTTGGATGTGGAGAACGTGGAAATGAGATGACAGAGGTTCTAAAAGAATTCCCAGAACTTGAAGACCCAAAAAGTGGAAAACCACTCATGGACAGAACAATACTCATTGCCAACACATCAAACATGCCTGTGGCAGCAAGGGAAGCCTGTGTTTACACAGGTATAACCATAGCTGAGTACTTCCGTGACATGGGATACGATGTGGCTTTGATGGCTGACTCAACATCACGTTGGGCTGAAGCCATGAGGGAGATCTCAGGAAGACTTGAAGAGATGCCTGGTGAAGAGGGATACCCTGCATACCTTGCATCAAGACTTGCACAGTTCTATGAGAGAGCAGGAAGGATCATAACAGTAGGTACAGAAGATAAAGAATCATCTGTAAGTGTTGTGGGTGCAGTGTCACCTCCTGGTGGTGACCTATCAGAGCCTGTTACACAGAACACCCTGCGTATATCCAAAGTGTTCTGGGCACTCGACTCATCACTCGCTGATAAACGTCACTTCCCATCCATAGACTGGCTTCAGAGTTACTCACTTTATGTTGACAGTATTCAGGACTGGTGGAACCAGAACGTAGGTGAAGACTGGAGGAAAAACAGGGACGAAGCAATGGCACTCCTGCAGAAAGAATCTGAGCTACAGGAGATCGTTCAGCTCGTTGGTCCAGATGCACTGCCAGACAAGGAAAGGATCACCATGGAAACAACAAGGATGATCAGGGAAGACTTCCTGCAGCAGAACGCATTCCATGAGATAGACACATACTGTCCACCTAAAAAACAGTACGAAATGCTCAAAACCATCATCCTTTTCCAGGAAAATGCAGTTGCAGCACTTGAAAGGGGTGCAGCATCCCGTGAAATAATATCAGTTCCTGTAAAAGAGGATATAGGAAGGATGAAATACATACCTGAAGATGAATTTGAAGCAAAACTCAAAGAAATTCAGGATAAAGTAGTCAAACAGCTCAGCGAGGTATAAAAATGAAAATAGATGCTAAAACAAAGGAGTACACCACAGTTTCCGAAGTTTCCGGTCCTCTCATGATTGTTGAAGGTGTTGAAGGTGTTGCCTACAACGAGATCGTGGAAATTGAAACGCCCGCTGGTCAACAGAGAAGAGGACAGGTTCTTGAGGTAAGTGGAAGTTTAGCTGTTGTACAGGTCTTTGAGGGAACAAGCGACCTTAACACAGCAAATACTAAGGTTAGATTCACAGGAGAAACAGCAAAGCTCGGTGTTTCCACTGACATGCTCGGAAGGATCTTCAACGGTACAGGTAAACCAATAGACGGCGGTCCAGAGATAATACCTGAAAAAGAACTGGACATCAACGGTAACCCAATGAACCCTGCAGCAAGGGAATTCCCAGCAGAATTCATAGAAACAGGTGTATCAACCATAGATGGTATGAACACACTTGTCCGTGGACAGAAACTGCCTATATTTTCAGGTTCAGGTCTACCACACAACCAACTCGCAGCACAGATAGCAAGGCAGGCAAAGGTTATAGGTGAAGACACAGAGTTTGCAGTTATATTCGCAGCCATGGGTATTACACATGAGGAAGCAAACTACTTCATGGGGGATTTTGAAAGAACAGGAGCCCTTGAAAGGGTTACAGTCTTCATGAACCTTGCAGACGACCCTGCAATTGAGAGGATCATCACACCTAAGATGGCACTCACAACAGCAGAGTACTTTGCATTTGAGAAAAACATGCACGTGCTTGTTATACTCACTGACCTTACAAACTACTGTGAAGCTTTAAGGGAAATTTCAGCAGCAAGGGACGAGGTTCCAGGAAGACGTGGATACCCAGGTTACATGTACACTGACCTTGCAACCATGTACGAACGTGCAGGGAGGATAAGGGGTAAAGAAGGTTCAATCACCCAGATGCCTATACTGGTCATGCCCCAGGACGATATAACCCACCCAATTCCTGACCTTACAGGTTACATCACAGAGGGCCAGATAGTGTTAAGCAGGGACCTCCACAGGAAAGGTATATACCCACCTGTAGATGTTTTACCATCACTTTCAAGGTTGATGAGTGGTGGAATTGGTGAAGGCCAAACAAGGGAAGACCACAGTGGTGTTTCAGACCAGCTCTACTCAGCATATGCTGAAGGCCGTGATCTTCGAGATTTAGTGGCTGTTGTTGGTGAGGAAGCACTTACAGAGCGTGACAGGAAGTTCCTCCACTTTGCAGATGAATTTGAGAAACAGTTCATAACTCAAACCAGCGATGAGGACAGATCTATTGAGGAAACCTTGAACCTTGGATGGGAACTTCTGGCACTTCTACCTGAAGCTGAACTCAAACGTGTACGTGCAGAGCACATTCCAAAGTACCACCCAGCATACAAATAAACCCCCTTAACTTTATTTATTTAATTTTTTAAGGGCCAAAAGAGGGATAAAATGGCGCAAGAAATGATAGAAGGCATCAATCCAACAAGGATGGAACTTCTAAAACTTAAAGATAGGGAAAAACTTGCAGTTAAAGGTCACAGCCTCCTCAAGGAGAAAAGAAATGCTTTGATCATGGAGTTTTTCAACATACTTGAGCGTGTTAAGGGTTCAAGGGAAAACGTTGAAAAACAGCTTGCTAAAGCTTACAAGGATCTGGCAACTGCCCAGGTAACAATGGGTGATCTGGCTGTCCGTAAGGCTTCACTTGCTGTTAAGGAATCAGTTGAAGTTGACATTGACTCCCGAAGTGTAATGGGTGTTGTTGTACCTGTAATAGAATCCAAAACCACAGAAACAAGAACAATGGTCGAGAGAGGATACGGTTTTGTTGATACATCTGTGAAGCTGGATGAAGCAGCCAAGAATTTTGAAGAGTCAATCAAGCTCATAATCGAACTTGGAGAAATAGAAAAAACAATCTTACTTCTCGCAAAGGAGATAGAATCAACAAAAAGACGTGTTAACGCTCTGGAACATATAATTATTCCAAGGATCGAGAACACAGTTAAGTACATTGAGATGAGACTCGAAGAAATGGAAAGGGAGAACTTCGTAAGACTGAAAATGATCAAGAAAACCATGGAGATGGAGTAATGGTCAGAATAATAACCCGTTTAGGTATAATAAAACAGGAACTTGAGGACCTTGAAACTTCAAAGGTTGACTTCAAAATCGGAACAATTGTGGGGAAGATGAGGGCCATAATAGCTGATGATGAAGTGGAATTTAAATCTGGAGATGTTAAACCCGTTAAGATCCAGAACATAAAGGTTCCAGCAAACCATGTATGTTTCCTTTATGCCTATGCAGAGAACAGTTACGGCCATGTCATAGCTGTGGGCGAAGAAACACCTCTACCACTTACCATGGATCGGGAAGTGGACCATGCAACGTTCGTTGCAGCTTTAGATGGTGGTATAATAAAAGATGACCTGCTTGGAGTTTTGATACTTCTTCCAATGGAACTTATGAAGAAGATTTAAAACTTCACTTTTTCCATTCTTTTTGTTTTAAATCTTAGAATATTTTAAATTAAAATATTTTAAAAATAGTTTTTGGAAGTTTTACTCTAAATGTTCTATTTTTACTATTTTCTATTTTTGTAATGTTTTATTTTTACTTTAAACTTTTTATCTGATTTTCTAATTCTAAATTAAGTAAGGGCCATTTTTCACTATTTTTAAGTAAGATTAAGTTTTTAAGAAAATTCTTTAAATTTGGAGCGTTTATAGTTTGAACCTTCTTATTTGACCTCAATTTAAAAAAAATATTACTTAGAAAGTTAACTTAAACATTATTTTTAACTTGAAAAATAAAAAAGATAAGAAGGTTAACTTGAGGAATTACTCTTACTAATTACTCTTATAATTGATTACCCAAACTTTCCTTAATGAAATCGTTTGCAGAATGTTTCATTTCCTTTATTTGAAGTAGAAGATCATCGGCCATGTATTTAACTTCACAGTAGGCTTCTATCTTACTTTTAACATTTGTATCCAGATGTTTCAGGGCTTTTATTCTCCTTTTTTTATTTGAACCCCTGAAAATGCTGATTATTCCAGAGCTGTGGTTTTTTGGGTATCTGTTTATTATGCTCTTCTTCTTTTTAATGTGTTCAATCTCTATTGAATGAATCTCTTTTACAAGAACCTTTCTAAGCTGGATTAATTCTTCTTCCCTTTCATTTAAGTCAACCATGAGATGTTTTGAATCTGCAATAGATGATACATTCACGTCAATATCCGCTATCTCTTGAAGTAAATCATTATAATCGTTAATACTCATTTTTAACACCATAAAATCGCTAAAAAATATCACTTATGGTAAACCATTGAAATGGTACCAATTGTAGTGCATTTGATAAATAAAAATACCTATTTAAACATTTAAAATGATTTAAATTTAAATGATTTAATTAATATGTATAATTTATACAACCTGATTCAATTTGGGCTTTACAGGTTTAACATCTCAATTAGTTTAAGGGTTGATTCAGTGATCTGATAAATAAAATCCAATAAATAAAAGTTGTAGGCAAGGTTTAATGAAATTAAGAGTTTTAGATCAATGGTTCAATGAAAAATTGTATCAAATGGTTTTTATTCAATCAAACTTGGTTTTATTCAGTTTTTACCCTGATTAAGATGTTGATGAGGTTATCTTCAACCTTAACTTTTGTTGAAATGTCGTTGTTGTCATTTTCTATATTTCTTATCTTGTAAATGACATTTGCAAGGGAGATGCTGTTGAAAACTCCCATCTGGTTTTCTGGTTTTGAGGAAATAAGAAGTATGTTCACGGTGCTTCCATCTACAAAAACGTTGTAGTTTATGGCGTTGATGTAAATGGTGTCAGAAAGCCGCAGCAAAATTTTTATATGTTTCACTGGAAGTCGGCTTTTACTAATTAACTCCTTTATTCTATCGTTTTCTCTGCACTGTTCTACACTTATCTCCAAGTTTTTCATCCCCAGTTTTATACCCTGTGCATGTTTTACACTTGATCGTATCCAACTTCTGTTTGATAAGTTCTTCACAAAAAGTTATATCGCACAACATAGATAAGCTTAACAATATGACAGGTGATTTTAACCGGGCTGACAGGCTGGTGAAAAAACAGATCCTGAGCCTTAACAGGCACCTTCCACGGCGTAGAAAAACTTTGAAAGAACTTTTAGCTGAGGAAAGGCCTCACGTTGTGGGTGCCGATGGTACAAGGCACAGGTTCAAAACAGAGGAGCTTGAGAAAATTGCAGGTATGCTGCCAGAATCAGAGCATCATCTCCTGAAACTACCAGTTTACATAGGTATAGAATCAAACACATCAGGTGTTGTAATAAGTGGCAGGATCGAGACACGGTTGGTGTGCATGATCCTGGACATTGAACCTGTTTCTGGAGAACTTTTCATATACAGGCCAGATGTAAAAGTCTTAAGAAGAGAATTCCCAACAACAACCCAGTACATATTCCTTGTGAGGTGACATAAGTGAACCCAGACCCCCTAGAAGATTTAATAGATGACCCAGACAAACGCGCAAAGGTTTTCATGTATTTTACAATAGCACTTATCGTATCAACCTTCATGATAGCCATTGGAACCATTATATTCATTCTTCATATACTGAAGATAATTTAATTTGATCTGTTCAATTTGATTAATTCTTTTTTAAATTATTTTTAAGATTGGAAATGTCATCAAAACAGAAAAAAAATATTTTTAAACAGGTATTCCTTTTTAAACAGCTAACTTCTAAACAGATACCCTAATTAGAAGAGCAAACTAAATTTTAAACCATAAATTTTAAACCATAAATTTTAAACCATGATATTTCATATTTTTGCAGTGCATGGGATTATTATTAATTAGTATCCAGTTCTGTAGATTCTGGGTAATGCCTTAAATAATCGTAAACCATCTCAACATTCCTATTTGCCAGGTAAACAGCATCTTCAAGAACACGGTTTGAGGATACAACCGTTGCAACAGGCTCACCCTTTTCAATAATGGCATTATTATGTGGTATATCGTAAACATCATGGAATTTGAGCTGTTTTTCAATGAGGGATCGTTCCTTTGCAAAGACTATTTTTTTCACGGTGAAGTTTCCAGGGGCAGGCAGGTCCATTAACTCTCCGTTACAAGCTTTTATATGGGCTTCTACCATGTTTATGTTGAGGGAAGCTTCAGCACACTCAAATGTTCCCTGGAGGCGTGGGTTAACCTCAACTATGTAAACTTCGTCTCCACCTTGTATCATGTCAACCCCATTTGATCCCACAAGGCCCAGGGATCCTATCAGGTTTTCTGCAATTTTTCCAGCTTTTTCAGCATCCATGTGGGGGGCGATGTTTCCACAGTAGCCATAGGGTTCCATCTGACCCAAACTCCTATCACCAACAATTTGCTTGCTTGTTAAAATTGTTCGTGTTTCCTCTCCCGTTGAAAGTACAGATGCACTGATACTTTCACCTTCTACAATTTCCTGAAGAATAGCTTCATGGAACTGGACAGTTGAATCTGCATCTTCACGGTTTATTATACCTATTCCCCCAGATCCAGAAAGAGGTTTCAGCAGGAATTTTTTGTCGGGATATTCCAGGGCACGATCATGGGCTTCAGCAGGACCATGTACAAGAAAGGTTTCTGGAAACTTAAATTCATCTTTGAATTTTTTATACAGTTTATACTTATTTTCAACATTTTTCGTATCTTTGTTTCCAATTATTTTTTTTTTAGGAAAGTTTCCTGGAGATGCACCCGAGGTACATATTACCGAGTCAACTTCATCCACAAAATCGGAGGCCAGGTCCCTTAAAACTGTTTCATCACATTCCTGGGTTAGTTTACCACAGGACTCGTAGGGCTTCTGGGATAAAACACATTTTCTATGGTCTGAACATTCGACCAGATCCCTGGTGCAGAAGTAATCCGCAGCATAAACAGTAAATCCAAGTTTTTTCAGGGAACATGCAACCGGTCTTGTGTTTGAACCCACAACAAGCACTCTTTCCATAAAATTACCTTTTTTTTATAAGTTTAGAACAGGGCTAAGTAGTGTGAAAGTCCTTTAAAATATAGGATAGTTTATTAAGCTTTGGTTAAGATTGAATTGAGTAGTCCCGAGCGGAGTCGGACCGCTGTCTCCGGTTCCAAAGACCAGAAGGATTACCACTACCCTACGGGACTAATATAAAAGAGACTGCAGTGCAGCATTTCTTTTTATATATAAACGTTCTATTTAAGTGTATCGAATACTTAAAAGTCCAGCCTTTTATCACAAAGGCTATTAAACCTGCATCCCCTGCATTTATTGGGATTTTTGGTTGAAACAAACTCCCTTTTTCCCACTAAGAGTTCATGAACACGGTTTACAAGATTTATGGTGTTAATTTCAGCTTCATTATTGAAGTAAGCTGACCAGTAAACATTATCTGTTCCCCTCTGACGCAGTGCACCAATTATCTTCCTATCATCGTCAACCATGTCCTTGAAAGCCAGACAGTAACCATAGACCTGATTTATACTTGAGTAATAGGCAACTGTACCTGGTTTATCGTCGATTATCATAAATTCATCAGGTGTCATCCACACTTCGTCTATAAATCCGCGGATACCATATTTTGAGGATATAACTGGAAATTCCCTTGAAAGGATCTCAGAAGTTTCTGATGTTTCAAGCATCTTCTCAAATGTTGCAGGCTGGGCTCCCTCCTTGAAATCTGCCTCTAAAACTGCATGTTCCACTGTACCTTGAACCATGGCCTTGGTCGGTTTCACCTCGATGCCCCTGACATTTTCAAGGTAGATACCATACTCACAGAAACCCTGCTTGTTGAGCCAGCTTATTGGAAAGTTATTCCTGTTGTCAATTATCTTGACCTGGGATATGGTTGGATGAGGAATTGATCTGGAATTTTTCATTTTGACAACTTCCATTTAACACTTAAACTTCCATTTAACACTTAAACTTCCATTTAACACTTAAACTTCCATTAACTTAAGGTCCCTTTCATTACGATAATTTAAAAGTATTTCTAAGAATATTTATGATCTTTATATAATTTCATTGCAGTAACTGAAATTGCAGTTACATAAATGGGAATAAACTGCAGTTACTTAAATAAGATTTTTCTGGAGAAGATCTTATTAAAATTAGTTGAAAATTGCATAATAATGTTGTGTGAGTATTTGATAAGTAAAATTGGTTGAAATTACAGCTCAAAAAGTTGGAGCCTTGAACTGAAGGAATTTTACCAGTAATATCGTATATTAATTGTAATAATTTTACTTCCCTTTTTCTTCCTGTTCTCTTTTGCCACCATTACTTAAACGATTTTTTAAGGAGGACCAGATGTCTTTGTCCTTCTGCATTTTGAGTTCATCTTCGAGTATCCTGTTTTTTTCAAGTTCTGCTTCATGCTCAGCCTTCAAAATTTGATACTCCTTTTCTTTATCCTCAAAATGCCTTGAAAGTTCGTTGTTCAGTGTTTCCAGGCTTTTTATCCGTTCGTTTCCCAACCGCAGCTTCTTGTTGGTTTTGGCGTTTTTGGACACTGTGGCCTTGTAGGATCTGGACAGCTCGTTGTGTTTCCATTCCAGTTTTGCAAGTTCTTCCTCAAGTTGGATCGTGCTTTTCTGGTACAACCCTATTTTGTCAAGGTAAGACTCCAGATCGGACACTTCCCTACCCACAAATTCACTGAACTGTTTTTGGGGTATTATGAAAACCTTTTCACTGCACTCCATATCATCAGACTTTTTTAGGGGTATGAGGTACTGGTTGTACTCGTAGGTCTTCTTTCTACCCCCAACTGTTTTTTTTGTCCTCTTTTTATAACATTTAACAGCTGATTTTATTACTTTTACCATCAACACTACTCCAATTGCAATTTACAGTTATAAAAAGTTATTGAAACTATATTAAATAGATTGAAATCAATCCTTTTTATAATTAACTTCTTTATACCTTATTTAATATTCTAATGTAGAACATGTCTATATTTGGGGAATAAGCTTTTATGTTTTTTGATCTTCAGTTGTTAAATAGAAGCTAACTGCTTCTTTTATAGAAATTCATAAGTAGCGGTGAAAAAAATATTTTCAAAAATTTTAAAATGAAGATCCTAAGAGGGCTAGATAATGGTGGTATATTTCATTAACTCAAGGCCCACAATCACACCCACCGTCACACCAGCGAAAATAAAATCCCTTGATGCAAGTTTCTTGTTTGCATTGTAAATCTCTGAATCCTCTGAGTAGCCGCGGCTTAACATGCTGAAGTAAACTGTTTCACCCTGTTCAAAGGCATGTAAAAACATCATAGCTATTGTGTAAGCGACCTGTTTCAATCTCCACAGGTAAGCTGTTTTCCTGTTGAATATATCAAAGTTTCTGCTTTTTTGAGCATTTCTTATTCTCTCAAGTTCGTCGTAAAACATGAAAAGGTACCTGATGAACAAGCTGAATATCATGGCGAGATCTCGAGGCATTCCCAACCTTTTAAAAGAGTCTACAACTTCTTGCATGGGGCTTAAGGAAGATAAAAGAACTATGCATGTAAGGGCAACTACCAACCGTGACATTAACAGAACTCCAAAGCTTAAACCTTGAGCTGTAACGGTTATACCAAATGGCAATGTGTAAATAACTGTACCCACATGTATAAAGGGTTGGAATACTGCTATAAATCCTCCAAAGGGTAATATTAACAATATTTTCACAAATGAATCTTTAAGCGAAAGATGTGACATGATTAAAAGGATCACTAAGTAAACTTCCATGAGGGCCAGAACAGATAGGTCTGTGGTGTAAACAGCATAGACTATGAGGGCTATTAAAATTATTAATTTAACTCTACCATCAAGAGCATGAAGAGCACTATCTTTGTTGTTTGCCTTTTCAAGTTCGTGCAATGATCCTGCTGCGCTCATGTTCTATCTCCAAAATTATTTTTTTTCCATTTTATTGGTTTTTTTTATTGGATGCTACTTAAAATTTAAAAAAAATAAAGGAACTCTGGATTTTTAGTTTGCTGGCGGATTCCTATTTTTCAAAACTGCGGATACACCGTAACCGAGTCCAAGTGCAATTAAAACACCTATAGCCAGGGCAACTATTCCAGAGAATGGACCGTCACCAAGTACAGGAATTACATAATCTGCAAAGGGTGCCTGATAAGCTCCGGACTCTTCTGTAGTGGATAGTTGTTCTGCAGATTTTTCAAGCCCGTCTGGATTGGATGAAGCTATAAATGGTGCCATGATAGCTATAATGAAACATACGACCACGCCAACCATGATGAGTTTTTTGTCTTTTGGACTCATTTCGATGTCACCTCACTTCCTTCGGCTTTTAAATCAGCTGTTTTGTTTTTCCGGTTCCAAGCCAGCAGATCTGGTCGAAGTTTTTCAAGGGCGAGTATAACCACTACAGTTAAGATGGCTTCTATAACACCAATAACAGCATGGTAAAGTCCCATGAATTCAAGACCAAGCACTAATGGGAATGTTCCGGCTAACCACATTTCCACTGCAACTGCCTCAGCTGCTATAAATATGGATAACCATGATGCAACTGCTATTGCAGGGACTTTTCCTATTGGTCTGTGGAGAGCTTTGAATGTGTAAAGCCCCACGCATCCTCCAATAATCCCCATGTTCAACACGTTTGCACCTAAACAGGTTAATCCTCCATCTCCAAAGAACAATCCCTGTACAATCAGTACTAAAGTAAACACGATAACTGCTGCCTCAGGGGCTAAAAATATAAGGGCCACTAAAGCACCACCAACTATATGACCACTGGTTCCCCAAGGTATAGGGACGTTCATGGACATTATGGCGAATATACCCGCAGCTAAAACTGCCATCAAAGGAACTCTCTTCTCATCAAGATTGGTTCTTGCCCATCTGAGAGAGAAGTACAATGCTATTGCCAATATAACATAGTAAATGGCGCACTGCCACAAGGGTATAAATCCATCCGGTATATGCATCTCTTCATCTCCTTTTATTTTTATTGAACAACGAAAGCTTATAAATATTGCATATAGTATTACTAAATCCTGATTTTCGAGAGAGAATGTAATACTGGCTTAAAATCTGCTTTAACGCTGTTTAAACACATAAAAAAGGTTCTAACTTATATAATATAAACATTTCTATAAGTATTACTTCCTTACACGTTTTGAGAATAAAAATAATACTTAATTTATTACTAAATTTGAAAAGGGATAATAAAACCTTTAAATTAATAGAGATCCTGGGATCGTTTATGGAAAAATTTGGAATGTGCCATTTGTCCTGTTTTTCAAATTTTAGTTTATTACAACTGGAAAACATCAATTCCTTCAGAAGTATTGCATTTTAATGAAAAATAGTAAAAAATTACAATATTTTAACTTTAGTTTATTAAAACAATTTTTATGAATTTTTATTATTATTTTTATTTTACTTTATTATTACTTTTATTATTATTTTTATTATTACTTCATTTTTTTAAATAATTAAGAAACTTATCATAGAAAATATTTCATCAATCATCATATACCATTCACGTTTTTTTAGGTTTTTGTTATGGAAAAACAGCGTATTAAATAAAAACTAAAATTGTTCATGAATTTAAACCTTTTTTTAAGAGGAGACCAACTTTAAAAAAATAAAAAAAGGGAATTATTTCCTTTTACTAAATTTTTGATTCAATAGTTTTTTTTAACTTCTCTTAAAATGGCAACTCTTTATAATACCCTTTCAGTGTGTACGTGTTGGTGTTCCAGTTGTTTATTACTCCAAGTGAGTTCCTGCTACTCGATAAGTCTGCTCTTACCCACTGGTTGTTGACGTATAGCTCTGCCCAGACGTGTCCGTACCAAGCAGTGCTGAATTTACAGTATCCATGTACGTATCGTGCTGGTATTCCTGCAGCCCTTGCGAAAGCCACCATTAAATGGCTTAAATCGCAGCAGTTTCCATAGCCTGAACACAGGGTTCCAACAGCACCTTTCTGTGTGTTGTAGTAGAACTGATAGTGTTCGTTGGATTTTAACCAGTTGTAGAGCTTTACAGCTTTGTCATAGGTGCTGGTTGCGCCGTTTGTTATCACTGCAACGTTTGCTGTTATTCTGGAGTCTGTTGATTGGCAGTTTGCAGTTGATTGTAGGTAAGGTCGCAGTTCTGCTGGTATTGACTCTGTTGGTGTGCCTGTGCCTGTCATGGTGTCTATAATTGCGGGCCAAGATCCCATGGTTGAGTAGTTTGGCAGTAACTTGTTTGCTAGCTGGAAGTTCAATATCCTTGAGTACATGTAAACTGCTGATTCAAACTGAACTTTTCCAAGTGAACTTGTAACATAGTTTGGAGCTGCTTTGTTGGAGTCAATGAAGTTTTTAATGTTCTGTGCCAGGTTGAGGTACTCTGTTTTGTAAATTTTTCCTGTTGCAGTGCTGTCTGTTGGGTTTGATGGAGCTGTAACACTTTCAAGTGTTATATCTGTTGTTGTTCCGTTGTTTATGTTGAGTAAATCAGTAACCATTAACTGTAAAAACTGGGCCATTGTGACCTGTGTTGAACCTATGTCCACGTACGCTGGCAGTGCCTTGTTTGATTCTATGTAACTTTTGACCCTGGAAGATGCATCCAGTATCTGATCGTTGGTGAATGTTGGCTGTGTTACTACAGGAGTACTCGGATCGGTTGGGTTGTTGTAGCCGTCAATGAGTCCGTATCTGAACAGTGCATAGCCTGATGCTCCACTGTTCATGGCCGTGTTTATATCATTGTTGAGTTCTGTGGATGATAATTTGGTTGTGTCTTTGTCTGATTTGTAGGTTTGTAAGCCTGCGATTACCGGTGTTCCATTGGCCTGGCTTACTATGTAGTCTGTTGTGCTGGCTATCCATGTTGTATCTTTTCCATAGTTTCCTTTGTAGATCATGGGTACCATGAAGTCCAGGTACTGAGCTAGTTGAGTGTAGTTTTGTCCATAGTAGTGAGCATTGACGGGTCCTTCAGGCATAAGGTCAGCTGAAACAATAACGCTGGAATTTATGGATTTAACCGTATTGTAAACTCTTTTAACAAAGTTGGTTATGGCATCCGTTGCACCAGCATGCTGGTAAGCTGTTCCAGGATACCTAACATAATCAAGGTTAATTCCTGCAACATTGTAGTTTTTAACAATGTCAGAAACAGCATTTACAACTTCATCGTTATGCGAGGTATTGTAACCAGTCCTTGTCTCATCAAAAGTTGTCTGGCCCCAAACCCAGTTGAGTTTCCAGAAAGAAGCCCATTTCCAGGTCCAGTGTCCTTTATATTTGTACCAGGCTTTGTACCATATCTGCTGCCAGGTTTGGTACCATCCTTCATATGGAACTTTCACTGTGTAGGTGTAACTTGTTCCTTGAGGGTCTATCCAGTTTCCCTTGGCATCTATGAAGCAGCTGATCCATGCGTGAACCTTTAAGTTCATTTTTTCAGCTTGGATTAAGCTTAACACGTGATTTAAAACTGTTTGGTATGTTGGAGTTGAAATTAGATTTGCCTTCACAAATATGTCAGTGATGCCCTTATTCTCCAGATTTTTCAAAGCTTCTGCACTTATGGTGCTGGCATCATCAGAACTGATCCACACACCATGTATGCTAGTTTCTCCACCTGCAGCAGCTGAATTTTCCGTTGTATTTGTATCTGAATTTTCAGTGGACTTTTCACCTGTGGAGTTTAAAGAGTTAGTTGTGTTTTCATCTGTATAGTTTGAAGAGTTAGTTGTATCTGCATCGGTATGGTTTGAAGAGGTAGTTAAGCTATCATCTTTTAAAGTTGTGTTGATGGTTGTGTTGGATGTAGCCGTCAGCTGAATTGTGTTTGTTGAATTTGTGGTCTGGTTATCAAGGGCATATATACTTGTTGTGTTGAGTATGGTTACGCCTAAAATTAGAAGCATAACCAACAACAAATTTTTGTTAATTATACCACCCCCGTTTCCGGGACCCCAAATCAAAATTAACATGTAAACTCGGGAAATTGCATTTCGGGTTTAATAATTTTGGGGGGTTTTTTAACAAACAATATTATAAAATCCGTAATATATAATAATTTTGGTTTAAAATTAAAATAAAACCATTTAAAACCTTTTTTTTAGATTTAGGACATCCTTAAATTGATTCTATTACTCGGCTTATTAGTTTCCCCTTTTAATTTCTTATTTTTGGAAGTTAACACTTACCATGACATATCTTAAGAAAATAAATCTTATAAAAACGTTTTTAGTAGGTGTTACTCCCTTTGATCTGGAAGCGTCCCAAAATCGATTTACTTTTTAAAAAAAGGCTTTTCAATGCTCATTTTCTGTATTTAAGTCATCTTCAAATTGGAAAATATCCTTATTGCAGTGTTCTACATTCCAAATGTGTTTTTTTAGAGAAAAAAAGCCAATAAAAACGAGATTTAAAGAATTTAAAATTATTATAAAGTCATTTAATTGTTCATTAATAATGAAAAAAGGTCTACTATTCATTCAATAAGCAAATTTCAACATGAAACATTAAACTTGCTAAAAAGTTAGCCTTCACTTAAACTACGTACTAAATCTTTTGATTTTAAAAAAAATAAAAAAGAGAAAAAAAGGTTTTGGGAATTTAAAATGGCAACTCTCTATAATGTCCTTTCAGTGTGTATGTGTTAGTGTTCCAGTTTTTAACTGTTCCGAAGGAGTTTCTGCTGCTTGTTGTGTCTGCAGTGTACCATGTTCCGTCAACGTAGACCTGTGCCCATACGTGCCCATACCAGTGTCCGCTGGTTGTGAAGTAGCAGTATCCGTGTACGTATCGTGCGGGTATTCCGGATGCTCTCGTTAAAGCTATTAATAAGTGTGTTTTGTCACAACAGTTTCCTTTTCCTGCGTTTAATGTTCCTACTGCTCCGTATTTTGTGTTGGAGTAGAAGGAGTAGGTTATGTTGTTTCTGACCCAGTTGTATATTGCCACTGCCTTAGCATACGTGGTAGTTGCACCGGCACTGGAAATAATTGAGTTAGCCTTAGCGATTATCGCGGAATTGGTTGATTGACAGTTGGTTGTAGGCACCAGATACTGCTGATATTCAGATGGAATGGTTGTTGATGGGTTGTTGGTTGTGTTTGTCCATGTTTTTATTGAGTTGTAGTTGGGTAGTCTGTTGTTTGTTTGGTTGTATCTGAGGATTTTTGAGTACATGTAGATGAGTGAGTGGTATTCTATGTTTCCTAGGCTTGATGAAGCGTAGTTTGGTGCTGTTGTGTTGGATTGCATGAATGAGCTGATTCTTTGTGCTATGTTGAGGTATTCTGATTTTTGTATGTCTCCTGCTGTGAGGTTTTCAGATGGGTTAGGGGCTGGACTGTAGTTTCCAAGTGTTATGGGGTTGTTGGTGTTGTTGTTGAGGTTTAGTAGTGTGTCTACGAGTAGTTTTAGGAAGTTTGGCATTGAGACTTGTTGTGTTCCGATTGTTACGTAGTTTGGTAACCTGTAATTGGCTTCAATGTAGTTTGCAACTCTGGTTGCTGCATCTTCTATTTCGTTTGGAGTGTATGAGATTGTTGTGTTGTTGTCGTTTACTGTACCATCTGTGTTGTTGTCACCGCTGATTGTACTATTGGTTGTGTTTGTCCATGTTTTTATTGAGTTGTAGTTGGGTAGTCTGTTGTTTG